>ERZ773156.11-NODE-11-length-276615-cov-13.2842_pt1 | contig 276615 bp, 243 predicted proteins | sample MGYA00511895_ERZ773156 | MGnify/ENA primary metagenome ERZ773156 (study PRJEB29015, sample SAMEA2737850) | human gut metagenome | biome: human gut; feature: human-associated habitat; material: faeces | place: China | collected 2012 ... | reverse complement strand
CCGCTACCAGCCGAATGTAGCGAGAGCGTGCCTTCGTGTAATGTTTCATTTGCATATACACTTACAAAAATTTTAATGTTTCGCAATTACCTATCATCTTTACTACGGAAAGGGGTTTACCATGAAAACTATTTTATTACATCCGGATGCCGCAATTCACTATAACTGGTGCGGCAAATTTGAATCACCTTCCCCGGAATGGATGCATCTAACCAGGGATCTGATTGATTTTGAATTTATTGCCGTTACACAGGGAGTTCTTTATATCGCAGATTCGCACAAGGAATATGTTGTGAAAAAAGGAGAATATATTCTTATGAGTCCCGATCGTTTCCAGCATGGCTATCAGCAGAGTGACTGCCAGTTCTACTGGCTGCATTTCCAGATTCCGGAAGATTCCTATGAAGTGCAGCACCCCAAACAGATACCGGAAACCGGGAATATCGTTCTTCCGGCTTATGGCTCACTATCCATTCCGGAACGTATTATCGTTCTGATGAAACAACTGCAGGATTCCGATCGCCGCTACCACAATCTCTTGTTAAATAATTCCCTTACTTCCGCCATTATTTATGAATTATACAGCCAGGGATCGGTATACAGAAAATTAAATGAACCGAAAAAATCCGCCCAGATTTACAATGATATCACGGATTATATCATTTATCATGCCTGTGAAAATATCCGGGTATCCCAGATTGCCGATTATTTCGGATATAACGAAAAATACCTGACCACCTTTTTCCGCAGGCAGTCAGGTATCTCATTAAAGCAATTTATGATGCAGGCGAAGATGGATGCCGCCAAAGCAGAGCTTACGGACACCAACCACAGCATTTCACAGATTGCATATAATGTAGGATTCAGCGATTCCCATAACTTTACCAATGCATTTAAGAAAATCATGGGACTTTCCCCGAGTGTTTACCGGGAAAGTTATGCAAAACGCTCTCTGTTTTATAAATAATGAAAACTTTTATTTTACCAGTAATTCCATAATCTTGTTTGTTCTTTCAATAAATTTTGTCATAGCTTCCGGACTGAGCTGTTCATGGCTGATAACGGCAAGGTCATATAACTGTTCGCACATCATCGGTACATTTTCGGAGTCTTTATTTTCCAGAATGTACTGAACCAGCGGATGGTTTGCATTCAGAACCAGTGTCAGCTTTGAACCAAACATGGACGGATCCATGCCTGCCATACCGTACATCTTCATCATTTCCTGCATACGTCTGCTTTCTTCAGAAAGTGTTACCATGGAAGAAATCTTCTCATCCTTTAATTTTTCCAGCTTCAGTTCGAGATTCTCATTGTTTAAAGCCTTCTTAAAGGTCTCTGCCAGGCTCTTCTGGTCTTCTTCCAGGGATTTCTTATCGTCCTCGGAAACCTCTTCCTTAAAGGTGTCATTCAGATCTGCATCAATTCTTAAGAACTTAACACCTTCGTTCTTCTGCTCCAGATGTGTGATAAACGGCTGGTCGATATTGTGTTTTAAGATAACGGCATCCGTACCTTCTTCCTTAAACATCCGGATATACTGTCCCTGCTGTACTTCATCCGTTACATAGAAGATCGTGTTTTCATGTTTCTCCTTGTTTTCTTCCAGACATTCCGGCAGTGTCAGATATTTGCCGTCCAGATTCTTAAAGAGGATGTAGTCCGTCATCTTCTCACAGAATTTTTCATCCTTTAAGCAGCCGAACTTGATGAACGGGCTGATGTCATCCCAGTATTTCTCATAGTTTTCCTTGTCTGTCTTGCACATACCGGACAGTTTGTCTGCCACTTTCTTTGTGATATAATCAGAAATCTTCTTTACAAATCCGTCATTCTGCAATGCACTTCTTGATACATTTAACGGAAGGTCCGGACAGTCAATTACACCCTTTAAGAGCATCAGAAATTCCGGAATGACTTCTTTGATATTGTCTGCGATAAATACCTGGTTATTATACAGTTTGATCATTCCTTCGATGGAATCGTATTCGGTATTAATCTTCGGGAAGTAGAGAATACCCTTTAAGTTAAACGGATAATCCATGTTCAGGTGAATCCAGAACAGCGGCTCTTTAAAATCATGGAATACTTTTGTATAGAATGACTTATATTCCTCTTCAGTACATTCGTTTGGATGCTTTGCCCAGAGCGGATTCGTATCATTCAATGCAACCGGTCTCTTTAAGATCTTTTTCTTTGTCTGTGCTGGCTTTGTCACAACGGTTTCCTTTGTTCCGTCCTCGTTTTCTTTCTCCTCGGTTTCTTCCGGTTCTACCACGGTTTCGATAACAGTATCTTTTTCTGTCACTTCCTCTTCCGGTATGGTTTCGTACTGCGGTTCTGCCGTTTCATTCTCCAGGAAAATGGAAATCGGCATGAATGAACAGTATTTCTCAATGACTTCTCTTGCACGATATTCATTACAGAATTCCACGCTGTCTTCATTCAGATATAATGTAATCTCTGTACCGACCGTATTCTTATCACTGTCGTTCATTTCATATGTAGTACCACCGTCACAATCCCAATGTACTGCCTTTGATCCATCCTTATAGGAAAGTGTATCGATTTCTACACGGTCTGCCACCATGAAAGCCGAATAGAAGCCCAGTCCGAAATGTCCGATAATCTGATCCTCATTTGTCTTATCTTTGTACTGTGCAAGGAATGCTTCTGCACCGGAAAAAGCAATCTGACAGATGTATTCTTCTACTTCTTCTGCGGTCATACCAAGACCATTATCAATAAATTTCAAAGTTTTGTCTTTGTCATTTACTACTACCCTTACTTTAAATTCGGTATCGTCCGGAATCTGATATTCTCCCATCATATCCAGCTTCTTTAATTTTGTAATCGCATCGCATCCGTTGGAAATTAATTCACGGAAGAATATATCATGGTCGGAATACAACCACTTTTTAATAATCGGAAATATATTTTCACTGTTAATTGATAAGTTTCCCTGCTGATTTGCCATTTTAAAAACATCTCCTTCATAAATACTTTTATGATATGATATCTCTATTTTCTGCAAATGTCAAGAGGAAATTAGCACTCATTTTTAGTGAGTGCTAATAATTTATACTTTGTTTATATTTTCATCCTTCTCTGTCCCCTCCAGCTCTATTGCCACCCGTTTATCCCATACCCGCTCCAAGGTTTTATCCATGGTAAAGATATTCAGTGATGTCCCTGTAATACAGTTTAATTTCCCGTTTTCAAACACAATATTCAGATACAGTCCTCCGATATCCTGTCTGGTAAATCCCAGTTCCAGTCCATCCGTCATCTCCTGCAATTCTTCCTCTGCCAGCTTCAGCACAAAGCGGAACTTCACCGGTGTCCTTTTTCCTTTAATAATTTCATAACAGATCGGCCGTAATTTCTTCCACTTTATGAGAAGCGGGCAGCCCAGCTCCTCGTATTCCTCCTCAGAATAGAAGGATTTCTGTACATGCCCGTCTATTTTAAACACGATATCTGTTACAATCTCTGCCTCCTGCACCTCGTACCTGTCAAAGTCCTCATGAAGCAGGAGTTTCGCCATAAATCTTTTTACATCTTTTACATTAAAACTTTCCATATCCTTATTTTTTCTTCTCCTCTTTACCCAGGGCCCAGCCGCCCTTTATCTGATCGCTGATCTGCTTATAAGTAAATCCCGTATCCGATCTCTCCTTACTGTTCGGATCTTTTACATAAAACTTACCGTTTTCATATTTGTATACAAGAATAAAATGTCCGCCCTTTGTAAAGATTCCCGGTCCCATGCTTAAGATCACGAGTTTTCCGTCGTCCAGCGAACTTTTGATGCTGTCCTCGGAAATACTGATCTGTTTGGAACTTAATCCGAGTTTTTTTGCACCTCCAAGCATCAGATCCCAGGAACTTCCGACACCATCGACATAGTAGCCGTTTTCAGACGCAAACCGGCAGAGTGCAATCGGTGTATATTGTGTTTTTCCGGTCAGTGCAACCACTGCCATGGCAAGGCAGGTCGGGCCGCATCCGGAGTCTCCGATGACATTATCGCCATATTCGATATAGCCCCAGCGGTCATCCCACTGGATAAAGGTCGGTACTTCACCTTTTACATATTCGGCGGAAATGTCCACGAAGGTCGGCTGCTCTTTTTCAATCTCCACCGGATACTTCAGGACGAAGTCGATCACTTCCTCATATTTTACCAGAAATTCAATCATTGCCGGCGGATATGCCGCCTGATGCTCTATGATAAACTGCAGCCTTTCATCCTCCGTTTCACTGCTGTAGAGCCTGTCCTTCAATGCCTGCAGCATTTCCGGATCATTATCGTACATATACATACTCTCATCAATCGCAAGCTTTGATAAATCGACACTGTTGGAAACGACCTGCGGTGCCGTTGTTTCTTCCGTACCCGTCTGCCTGCTGCTTCCATCCTCTGTCTTCGGTGTGATTAACATTTTTCCCAGAAGAATTGCAATGCAGACAAGGCACACTGCCGTAAACACGGTAAAAATGCTTATCAGGGCGATCTGCTGCCGCTTCCTCTTTTTGTTCCTGCGTTCCCTTTCCTGTTTCCGGATTCTCTGCTGCTCCCGCTCTTCCCGCAGTCTCCGTTCTTCCAATATTTTACTTTTCTTTCCTCCGTTAAGTGGATTTAATTCGCTCATCTCTAACCTCTCAATCGACTGTTACATCATATCAAACAACGATAACTGATTTGTTTCCGGAAGATCCCCGAAAAGTCCCAAATCACTCATCAAATCAATTACTGTCTTACTAACTTTTGTTCTCATTCTGAAATCGTCCTTCGATAAAAACTCTCCGTCTTTTGCTGCATCCACAACCGCTTCCGCAGCCTTATCTCCCATTCCGTCAATCGTACTGAACGATGGAAGAAGCTTTCCGTCAATGACCTGGAATTTAGTCGCTTTTGACCGGTACAGATCAATCGGCAGAAATTCATATCCCCTTGCATACATTTCCTGTACAATCCTCATATCCTTGATCGCATCTTCTTCCTTCGGTGTAATCGTTCCGTTTTCTTTTTTCTTACGGTATTCCGCCAGAAAATATTCCAGCTTATCCCTTCCCTGGCACATCAGCTCATAGTTAAAGGAAGAAGCCCTGATACTGAAAAATGCCGCATAAAACGCCTGTGGGTAAAATACCTTGTAGTACGCAATACGCCATGCCATCATGACATATGCCGCCGCATGGGCTTTCGGGAACATATATTTAATCTTCCTACAGGACCAGATATACCAGTCCGGCACACCTGCCGCCGTCATGGCATCCACCCATTCATCCTTCAGGCCTTTTCCCTTTCGTACCGACTCCATGATCGTGAAGGACAATTCCTTGTCCATTCCCTTTCCGATCAGATAGGTCATAATATCATCTCTCGTACAGATTGCCGTTGAAATGGTGGCCTTGCCCTCTTTAATGAGTGTCTGTGCATTGCCAAGCCATACATCCGTTCCGTGTGACAGGCCAGCGATACGCACAAGGTCGGAAAAGTTCTTCGGCTGCGTGTCGATTAACATCTGCATGGCAAAATCCGTACCGAATTCCGGGATTCCCAATGCACCCAGCTTACATCCGCCGATATCCTCCGGCTTGATTTTTAATGCCTCCGTTGTCTTAAACAGCGACATAACCTCTTTGCTGTCGAGTGGAATGGTCGTTGCATCCAGTCCGGTCAGATCTTCTAACATACGAATCATGGTCGGATCATCGTGTCCCAGAATATCAAGTTTTAACAGGTTATGGTCAATGGAATGGTAATCAAAATGTGTAGTAATGGTCTTGACCGTCATATCATTGGCAGGATGCTGGATCGGGGTGAATTTGTAAATCTCTTCCCCATACGGAAGAACGATGATTCCGCCCGGGTGCTGTCCCGTGGTTCTTCTTACACCGACACAGCCCTGTACAATACGGTTGATTTCACACGGTCTTTTATGCTTGCCGCGTTCCTCATAATAATTCTTGACATAGCCATATGCCGTCTTATCCGCCAGTGTACCAATCGTTCCCGCACGGAAGGTCTGACCCTTTCCGAAGATAACTTCGGTATATTCATGTGCCTTACTCTGATACTCTCCGGAGAAATTCAGGTCGATATCCGGCTCTTTATTTCCCTTGAATCCCAGGAAGGTTTCAAACGGAATGTCAAACCCGGCCTTGATAAGTGGTTTTCCGCAGACCGGACAGTTTTTATCCGGCATATCACATCCAGAACCACCTGCATACTGTTTTACGTCATCGGAATCAAAATCACTGTAATGACAGGATTCGCAGTAATAATGCGGACTTAATGGATTTACTTCCGTGATTCCCGCCATGGTGGCTACAAAGGAAGAGCCAACCGATCCACGCGATCCAACCAGATATCCGTCCTCATTTGATTTCCACACAAGCTTCTGTGCGATAATGTACATAACGGCAAATCCATTAGAAATAATAGAATTCAGTTCTCTCTCCAGACGCTCCGTTACAATCTCCGGCAGTTCTTCTCCATACATGGAATGTGCCTTATTATAGCAGATGTCCCTTAACATCTGGTCAGAATTTGGTATAACCGGAGGTGCTTTATCCGGATGTACCGGTGACAGCGGTTCTATCATGTCAGCGATTTTATTGGTATTCTCGATGACAACCTGATGTGCCGTATCCGCACCGAGATAGGAAAATTCTGCCAGCATTTCTTCCGTTGTCCGTAGAAACAGCGGTGCCTGATCGTCCGCATCATCAAATCCTTTTCCTGCCATGATAATCCTGCGGTACACTTCATCCTCGGGATTCAGAAAATGTACGTCACAGGTTGCAACTACAGGTTTGTTGAATTTCTTTCCCAGCTCCACGATTTTTTTATTGATCTCAATCAGGTTTTCCATGGTTGTTTCGCCCTTGCGCACCATGAACAGATTGTTGCCATTTGGCTGGATTTCCAGATAATCATAGAAATTCACCAGACGGGCGATTTCTTCCATGCTTTTTCCGCCATACACAGCCTGATACAATTCTCCCGCTTCACACGCAGAACCAATAATCAGTCCTTCTTTATATTTCAGATATTCACTTTTTGGAATCCTCGGCTGTCTGTGGAAATATTTTACATGTGAATCCGATACCAGACGGTATAAATGCCTTCTTCCCAGTTCATTTTTTGCCAGAATAATGGCATGGTGGGATGGCAGCTTACGGATGGATTCTTCGGTTGACTGCGCCATCTTATTGACTTCATCCAGCCCCTTAATTTCCCTCTCTTTTAACATTTCCACAAATTTTACAAAAATATGAGCCGTACATTCCGCATCATCCACGGCGCGGTGATGATTCTCCAGCGATACTCCCAGTGCTTTTGCTACCGTATCCAGCTTAAAACGGTTTAGGGACGGAAGCAGCACTCTTGCCAGTGCCACGGTATCTACAATGGTACATTTCAGATCATAGCCCAGATCTGCGGAATTTTTAAAGATAAAACTCATATCAAAGTCCGCATTATGTGCCACCATTACGCAGCCTCTGGAAAATTCCAGAAAACGCGGCAGGATTTCTTCCACCGTTGCCGCATCCATCACCATGGAATCATTGATTCCCGTCAGCTGCTCGATCCGGAACGGAATCGGGATCTTCGGATTGATAAATTCACTGAACCGATCCGTAATCTGCCCTTTTTCCACCTTTACCGCACCGATTTCGATGATTTTATCATAGGTGGCACTGAATCCTGTGGTTTCAATATCAAATACCACATAGCTGTCATCGAGCGACTGGTTTTGTGAATCGGTCACAATGTTTTTCAAATCATCTACCAGATATGCCTCAACCCCATAGATTACCTTAAAGTCCGGCATGCCGCCCTTATCCTTATACTTTGCCTTTATCTTATCCAGACCATGCAATGCTTCGGTAAATCCCTGCACATTACCGTGATCCGTGATGGCAAGTGCCGGATGTCCCCATGCAATGGCCTGCGCCAGAATGTCTTTCGCTTCGGATACACCGTCCATATCGCTCATCTTTGTGTGACAGTGCAGCTCCACACGTTTCTCCACACTGTTGTCCATACGTTTTACCCGGAAATCCGTTCCCCTCATAATTCCGGTCACGGATGCAATTCCCACTTCTTTGTCGTAAGTGTCTAACATTGCCATTCCCTTTAAACGGATGAAACTGCCTTCTTTTATCACTTCCAGCATTTCCGGAAGATTCTCATTCTTTACAAAAAGTTTGGAAGAAATCGTATCGGTAAAATCAGTTACGGCAAATGTAATGATGGTACGTTCGTTCCGGATCTCCCTTGCTTCCTGGAAAATAATCTGTCCGTGGATGATGACCTCTCCGCTCTCTTCCGAAATATCTTCGATTTTCGTATATTCACCATCAAACTCGCGTCCGTAGAGTACATCCGGATTATCTGATTTCCGGTAGTAATCCCTTCTTCTTTCCTGACGCTGCGGCTGCATGACCGGCTCTTTCTTTTCTGCTGCCGGCGACGCTTCTTTTTTCTCCGGTTTTGCTTTTTCTCTCTTTTCTTCTTTCTGCTCCTGTTTTTCCTGCATATGCTGCTTTTTCAGTTCTTTATTCCGTTCCAGAATCTCGGCAATCTCGTTCTTTTCCTGCTGTTCCATCTGCTTACGGTACTTACTCGCCTTCGGCTCTGTATATTCCAGTTCCAGATCCAGATCCAGCCCGCATCTGCCGGATACGACATCCGAGATATACTGATAGAGTTCCATGGATTTGGTTCTGTTTAACTGGGTATCTTCCAGACGCATTTTCGCCTTATCTTCTGACTCGAATATAAGTTCTCCCCTTCGCAGCATATTATACATAACCACACTCTTCGCCCGCAATTCTTCCATAATACTTTCCTGATACTCTTCCCAGAGTGTCTGTGGAGTATACTGTCTGGACAGAATATAATGCTCCACAATCTGGACACGGATATTTCCCGTTCCAAACATCTGCTTTTCGATTTCATCCTGAACCATATAAATGCTTTTTTTCGGAATAATCCTGGTTCCCGTCATATAGACACGGATCGCATCCTTCTTATGATTTGCCGCAATCCGGTCAATCTGGACAAGACTCAGAAGCTCTGTTAAATTATTTTCCAGTTTCAACTCAGGAAACACCTGAAAAAATCGTTTACTCTCTGCCATAATTTTACTTCCATTCTGCGAGTTCTTTTTCCAATGCGGAAAGAAGCTGTTCTTCCGGTACTTTCCGGACAATTTCTCCTTTCTTAATCAGAAGTCCTTCTCCATTGCCGCCTGCAATCCCAAGGTCCGCTTCCCTTGCTTCTCCCGGTCCGTTTACCACACATCCCATGACCGCCACGGTCAGATTCAGATCGTCATATTTTGTAACCATCTGTTCTACCCGGTTTGCAAGTCCGATCAAATCGATATTGGTTCTTCCGCAGGTCGGACAGGACACTACCTTAATTCCGCTCTGTCTTAATCCCAGTGTCTGCAGAATCAGTTTCGCACTCCGGATCTCTTCGACCGGATCTCCGGTCAGGGACACACGGATGGTATCACCGATTCCCTGATACAGAATTACACCGAGTCCGACTGCGGACTTGATATTACCGGAATAAACCGTACCGGATTCCGTGATTCCCACATGGAGCGGATATTTTGTCTGCTCGGCCATGAGTTCATGTGCCCGGATGCACATCATGACATCCGAGGATTTGATGCTGATTACCAGATTATCATATCCAAGTTCTTCTATCATATGCACTTTATCCAGTGCACTCTCCACGATTCCCTCAGCCGTTACTTTACCGTATTTCTGCAGGATTGGCTTCTCGAGCGATCCACTATTGACACCTATACGGATTGGAATATTTCTCTCTTTTGCCGCATCCACAACCGCCTTCACTTTCTCCGTACCGCCTATATTTCCAGGATTAATACGGATCTTATCCGCACCGTTCTCAATCGCAGCGATCGCAAGCTTATAGTCGAAATGAATATCTGCCACCAGCGGGATATGGATCTGTTTTTTAATTTCACCGATCGCTTTTGCCGCCTCCAGAGTCGGCACGGTACTGCGGATAATGTCGCAGCCTGCCTCCTCCAGTCTGAGAATCTGTGCCACGGTTGCATCGATATCCTCAGTTTTTGTATTTGTCATAGACTGAATCAGAATGGGATTTCCTCCCCCGATACAGCAGTTTCCTATCTTTATGGTCTTTGTATTATTTCTGTACATCTTTTTTCCTCTCCTATAACAGCTTCATAATATCCTGATACATAATGAATACTGCAAAAATCATTAACAGCAGCATACAAACCGCTGTCAGTACACCCTCGAACTTCTTTGGCACTTTTTTGCGGAAAATGGCTTCGATCAGAAGGAAGAACAGTCTTCCCCCGTCCACTCCCGGGATCGGAAGCAGATTCATGACACCGAGGTTTGCACTTAACAATATTGTAATATTTGCCACATTCAGGAAAGTCATCCATGCTCCCATCGGTTTTGCCTGAGTGTATGTTGTTCCAATGATATCCACGATTCCTACCGGTCCGGAGAAATCTTTTACCCCGAGTTTTCCTTTAAATAACAGTCCAAGACTCTTGAATACGGAAGTAATCTGATATTTGATTTCTGCAAAACTGTATTCGAGAGTTTCTAACGGACTTGCCTCCACACGTGCAGAGTTATAGCTGAATCCCATGCTATATCCCTTGCTGCTTAATACCGGAGTCATTGCCAGTTCCTGCGTTTCTCCGCCGCGCTCTATGGTAACTTTTATCTCTTTGTCTTTTAACGGATTTTCCGTAAAGTATTCCTTTAATTCCTTAGCTCCGTCAATCTCTGTTCCGTTTACTGCCCGGATAATATCGCCTTTTTTACCGCCGGCTTTCTCAAACGGACCCTCTTCGACTACTTCTGCGATTGTGGCACTGTCCCCTTCCTGTATGGAATAGGTAATACCGATCGCATATTTTTCAACATATTCCGGTTCTATCTCTGCCGTATACTTCTTGCCGTTCCTTTCGTACACCAGTTCTACCGTGTCCTTCGAAACCGGATTGACATATAATTCCACATCGATTTCCCTGCTGAGTGTAATCTTTTCCCCATTCAGCTCCCGGATAATATCTTCCTGCTGCAATCCTGCCTTCTCTGCGGCTGAACCTTCCTGTACATAGGTAATGAACGGCTCATCATATCCGACACCGCCCATGACAATCACCGCCAACACCCATGCCAGAAGAAAATTAAACAGCGGGCCAGCCACGACGACAGCAATCCTTGCCCATACGGATTTATTTTCAAATGCGTGTTCTTTATCCTTTTCGAGTTCCTCGTCTTCAAAAAAGTCTTCCGACAGCATCTGGCAGGAACCGCCAAAGAATAATAATTTGAGTGAATAACGGGTGTCCCCTTTTTCAAAAGAAAACAGTCTTGGTCCCATTCCGATGGAAAACTCCACCACGCGGATGCCATTTTTCTTAGCCAGAAGAAAATGTCCCAGTTCATGGATGAAAATCAGCAAGCTGAAAATAATAACCGCTATTACAATACTCATCGATAGCCTCCTAATAATTCATATACTTCTTTTTCGGTTTCGAGGATTTTTGCCACATCCGGATTCTGCACAGTCTTGTGCGATTCCATGGCATAACGGATGCAATCCGTAATATCCAGAAAACCGATTTCCTTCTTCAGGAATTTTGCCACTGCATATTCATTGGCTGCATTGAATACGGTCGGCATGGTTCCGCCGGTTCTTCCTGCCTGATATGCCAGTGCCAGCCCCTCAAAATTCTCCATATCCGGTATCTGGAAATCGATATGTGTCAGGGTGGAAAAATCTACTCTTTTTCCTGGAAGAAACTTACGTTCCGGATAGAACAGGGCGTACTGGATTGGCAGCTTCATATCCGGTGTTCCAAGCTGGGCCATAATAGCACCATCTTTAAATTCGACCATGGAATGAATCAGGCTTTGCGGCTGGACTACGACCTGTACCTGATCAAAATCAACTCCGAACAGCCACTTTGCCTCAATCACTTCAAGTCCTTTATTTACCATGGTTGCCGAATCTATCGTTATCTTTTGACCCATTGCCCAGTTCGGATGCTTCAATGCCTGTTCCACGGTAATATCCTTCATCTGCTCTTTTTTCCATCCGCGGAACGGACCACCCGATGCCGTCAGAAGAATCTTTTCCGCCTCTTTGACGGATTCTCCGTGGAGGCACTGGAAGATCGCACTGTGTTCACTATCAACCGGCAGAATCTTTACTTTCATTTCCTCTGCAAGCCGGATAATAATATGTCCTGCTGTTACCAGTGTTTCCTTGTTTGCCAGTGCAATATCCTTCCCTGCCTTAATTGCCTCGATTGTAGGAACAATTCCTATCATTCCCACAAATGCCGTAACTACAATGTCGGCTGCTTCGATAACAGCTGCTTCGATCAAACCGTCCATACCGGAAACAACCCTGGTCTGCGTATCCTTTATGCGGCTTTTTAATTCTGCTGCCGCTTCTTCCTTATAAACACATACCAGTTCCGGATGAAATTCCCGGATCTGCTTTTCCAGTATCTCCACATTACTTCCTGCTGCCAGGGAAACAACCTCTAATTCTTCCCGGTTATTTCGCACTACCTCCAGTGTCTGTGTTCCGATCGAACCGGTAGAACCCAATATTGCAATCTTCTTCATGTATATTCCCTCTTCTTTCTCTCTTTATAAAACAAACAATGTGGTAAGATAATAGATGACAGGTGCCGTAAATAATACACTGTCAAATCTGTCTAAAATACCGCCATGACCAGGAATCAGCTTTCCATAATCCTTGATTCCGTAATTTCTCTTTACGGCAGAAGCTGCCAGATCCCCGACCATGGAAATCAGTCCGCCAACCCCGCATACAACTGCGCAGACCAGCGCCGGATGGTCAAAGCCAACCTGGTTTCTTACCAGGAAGCCATACAGTGCACCAAGCAGTGCTGCCCCGATCACTCCGCCGATTCCGCCTTCCACGGATTTCTTCGGACTTAAAACCGGTGCCATCTTATGCTTTCCACAGGTTACCCCTGTCAGATACGCACAGGTATCACATCCCCAGGATGACAGGAAAATCAGCCAGATGAGGAATATTCCGTCATCTCCGCTTCTGACCAGATAAATAAATGACATAAGTACTGCTGCATAAATCACTGCAAAAAATGTGTGAAGCACCTGCTCCGTCTTATATTTCGGATAGGTAAACACATAGACTGCAAGAATTACCATCAGATACGCAATGATAAATACATCCAGGTATTCTGCACCCGTATTATAAATCATAAAATAATACAGCACGGTTCCCACATATGCAAATTTCGCTATCAGGCTGTCTTTCAGCTGCATAACACCGAGCATCTCATACACCGCGATTAATGCGATGATTAAAACACCTGCGTACAATACCGGTCCGCCCAGCAGTCCGGTAATCAGCAGCAGCACAACCAGCACGATTCCGCTGATCGTTCTCGTTAAAAATGATTGTGTCATAAGTTTTTTTAAATCCATAATATATCTCCTACTTTACCTTTCCATATCTTCTGTCCCGGTTCGCATACCATTCTACTGCCTTTGCCAGTTCTTCCTTATTGAAATCCGGCCACATTACATCCGTAAAATAGAATTCTGTATAGGCAAGCTGCCAGAGCAGATAATTCGACAATCTCTGTTCCCCGCTGGTACGGATCAGCAGATCCGGATCCGGGAGTTCTGCCGTATCCAGATATGTATTGTATTTTTCTTCCGTAATGTCTTCCGGTTCCAGTTTTCCTTCTTTTATCTCTGCAGCTATTTTCCGCATAGCCCTTACCATCTCATCACGGCTTCCGTAATTCAGTGCTACCGTAAAATTCAGACCGGTATTATCTTTCGTGGATTCTTCCAGATTCTCAATCTTTTCTATCATGGCCTTATCCAGTCTGCTGCGTTCCCCGATAAAGCGGATCTTCATGTTTTTCTGTCCGACCTTCTGTAATTTATCCACCATATATTTAGAAAAAATATCCATCAGTATCTTTACTTCACTATCCGGACGATTCCAGTTTTCTGTTGAAAATGCATATACAGTAAGATATTGGATTCCCATGTTCCATGCATCCTCACAGATCTGCTCCACCACCTGTGCTCCTTTTGCATGCCCGTACTGTCTCGGCATCATTCTCTTCTTTGCCCATCTTCCATTTCCATCTAATATTATTGCCACATGATTTGGAATATTCATATTGTCCTCCATTCTGTTCTAAAATCCATTTCAGGTAAAAAAGCAAAAATGGACTGGAAAATACTTACATTTCCAGCCCACAAAAATAATTACACTGTCATTATTTCCTTCGTCTTATCTTCCACTGTTTTTTCAATGTTTGCTACATATTTGTCTGTGAGCTTCTGTACATCCTGTTCCAATGCCTCTACTTCATCATCTGAAATCTCACTTGCCTTATTCATCTTCTTGAACGCATCATTTGCTTCTCTTCTGATGTTTCGGATGGCAACCTTTGCATTTTCGCCTTTTTTCTTAATGTCTTTTGCCAGCTCTTTTCTTCTGTCCTCAGTAAGTTCTGGAAATACAAGTCTGATTACTTTTCCATCGTTTGTAGGATTAATTCCCAAATCAGAATTCAGAATCGCCTTTTCAATTTCCTTAATCAGGCTGCTCTCCCATGGCTGAATCTGGAGGATTCTTGCTTCCGGTACAGAAATATTACCCACCTGCTGAAGTGGTGTCGGTGTTCCATAATAATCTACTTTTATTTTATCAAGAATATGTGGATTTGCACGTCCTGCACGAATTGCTGCAAAATCTTTCTCCAAAGCTCCTACGGATTTTTCCATCTTCTCTTCATACTGATTCAATCTCTGATCCATTTTTATCTGTTCCTTTCTTAATCAACTGTAATTTTTGTTCCTGTAAATTTACCATTTACGGTATTAATAATGCTGTCCTTTTCATTCAGGCCGAACATAAGCATAGGCATCTTATTTTCCATGCATAATACCGATGCAGCAAGGTCAATAACGCCCAGTTTTTTATCTACAACATCTTTGATGGATATCTCATCAAATTTCTTTGCATCCGGATTCACGGCTGGATCGCTGTCATACACACCATCGATGGATTTTGCTGATAAAATAATATCGGCTTCGATTTCAATCGCATATAATACGGTTCCCATATCCGTTGAAAAATACGGATGACCAATTCCACCGGCAAAGAACACCACCTTTCCCTGTGTCAGTGCTTCCACAGCCTTATCCTTTGAGAAAAGTTCTGTAAATGCACCACAGGTAAACGGAGTAAGAATCTCTGTCTTCATTCCTTCTGTCCGGAAGATCTCTGATACATACAGACAATTCATTACGGTCGCAAGCATCCCTATGGAATCTGCCTTTGTACGGTCAATCTTTTCACTGGTTCTTCCTCTCCAGAAATTACCTCCGCCTATGATAATTCCAATCTCATAACCCTGTTCGGTTAATACTTTTATCTGCTTTGCAACACCGACAACAGTTTCCTCATCAAACCCTGTTTTCTTATCGCCTGCCAGTGCTTCCCCGCTTAATTTTAACAGTACTCTCTTTACATTATTCATCTGCACTTTCCTCCATCTTTTCTTCGACCTGTGCTGCTTCTGCATCCTGCTCCGGGACTACTTCTTCATTCGCTGCTTCCGGCTGTGGCTGTACTGCTGTTTCCGGCTGTGCCTGCGGTTTTAATTCTTCCGGAAAAGTCTCATCAAATATGGTATTTACATCCACATCCCGGTAACACTGCGTGCAATATCCTTCAATCACTGCACCATTGTTAATCTGAACAGAACGCGATTTTATATTACCACGAATCACTGCCGTATTATCAATAATCACTGTGCCTTTAATATCGATTTCACCTTTTACCGCACCTGCAATTACAGCAGTCTGTCCATATACATCGCCAACGATGACAGAACCGCTTCCTATCTTAAGATTTCCCTCACTTATTACATTTCCATCCACATTTGCTTTATTTATAAATATTTCTGCGGCATGAATATCTCCATCCACACTGCCACCCGCAATCAGCTTTTTCTGACAGTTAATGCTTCCATTTACCGTACCATAGACGGCTATGGAACCTGTGGACTCCAAATCACCGTTTACTACCGCACCTGCTGCAATAACAGTGACATCACTTTCTTCCTGATTCATTGCTTCTTTTGTTACATCACTCATATTTTCTACCTGCGTATTTCCTGCCTGTTTCCCTGTTTCATCCTCTGCGGCTGCCATTCCCGGAATATTATCAGCCTGCATTTTCTTCGGCTTCTCATCACTCCTGTCCGCCGCACCGGAGATGTCTTTTTTTAATTCCTTAAAATCTTTTAAAAAGCTCATATTTTCCTCCCTGTCATGCTGTAAATAATCATACTGCTGTCCATTATATTGTATCATAATTTCAGAAATAGTGAAGTCTTTTTCTGATTAAAAATTACGAAATCTCTCATACCTTTCATTTACTATGGATTCTGTATCTTTTGTCCTGTATTTTGCAAGGAATTCTTTGATATAGCATCTCATATAGCGTACAATATCCTGCACATTTTCCTCACCTGCCGGTTTTACTTCCGGTATAATCTTTTCAATTACTTTCAGTTTCAGCAAATCCCCTGCAGTAATCTTCATTACCTCAGATGCCTCCCCCGCACGCTTGCTGTCCTTCCACAAAATAGACGCAAAACCCTCCGGGGAAAGAATGGAATAGGTTGCATTTTCCATCATATATACTTCATTCGATACCGCCATTGCCAAAGCACCACCGCTTCCGCCTTCTCCAATGACGATCGTAAGCACCGGAACTTTCAGTCCCGACATTTCATACAGATTCCTTGCAATCGCTTCGCCCTGTCCCCGTTCCTCTGCTTCAATGCCACAGAATGCACCAGGTGTGTCCACAAAACAGATGACCGGTCTGCCAAAACGCTCCGCTTCTTTCATCAGCCTTAATGCCTTGCGGTATCCCTCTGGCGATGGCATGCCAAAGTTTCTTACGATATTTTCTTTCGTACTTTTGCCCTTCTGTTGTGCGATGACTGTTACCGGCATTCCACCAATCGTCGCAATACCTCCAACGATCGCACCATCATCTCCATAATAGCGGTCTCCGTGGAATTCAATAAAATCCTTGAATATGGATTTGACATAATCGAGTGCTGCCGGTCTTGTAATACTTCTTGACAGCTGGACTTTTTCCCATGCGGTCATATCTTCATTATTTCGCAATGGTATTCTCTCGATTGCCGCATTCTTTTTCAGATAATATTCATAGGTATTGATTCTGTTTTCTCCCGGTGTATGCATTCTTATAATCTCGCTCAGGGTATCTTTTAAATCCGTCCGGTTTACAATGGCATCCACAAATCCTTTCTTCAACAGGAATTCCGATCTCTGGAAGCCTTCCGGCAGCTTCTGTCCTATCGTCTGTTCAATGACTCTCGGACCGGCAAATCCAATCAATGCTCCCGGCTCTGCCAGAATAATATCTCCAAGCATGGCAAAACTTGCCGTTACACCGCCGGTAGTCGGATCCGTAAGAACGGAAACATACAGCTGTCCTGCATCATTATGCCGCTTTATCGCCTGTGATGTTTTTGCCATCTGCATCAGGGAAATAATTCCCTCCTGCATTCTTGCACCACCGGAACATGCAAAAATGATAACCGGAAGTTTTTCGTTTGTAGCACGTTCAAACATTCTTGTAATCTTTTCGCCGACCACTTCTCCCATACTTCCCATCAGAAATCTGGAATCGCAGACTCCCAGTGCTACATTCTGACCGTGTATTTTTCCGGTTCCCGTACACACTGCCTCTTTTAATCCGGTTTTTTCCTGAAGTGCCGCTATTTTCTCCTCATATCCGGCAAAATCCAGTGGATTATCCGTTTTCAGATCCGGATCCCACTCCTCAAACGTACCCTCATCGATAATCATCTCTATTCTGTGGTACGCATCTATTCTAAAATTATATCCGCACTTCGGACAGATATGATTATTATTTTCAACATCTTCCGTGTAAACTGTTTCTCCGCAGTTTACGCATTTCATCCACATTCCTTCCGGAATGACGGACGTATTTGCCTTCTCTTTCTCCTGACCTTTTTCCAGTTCTCTGCCGATCGCTATATAATTGGTCTTTTTAAATGTAAATGCCATTCTGACTTTCCTCCGTTATAGTCAGACAGGCGAAAGCAATCTATACTTCCGCCCGCCTGTTAAAGATTCTATAATCCATATACATCTTTTATAAAGTGTGTATTAATTTCACCTTTCCGAAATCTTTCATTCGATATAATATCAAACTGGAAATCAATGTTTGTTTTCACACCTTCTATCACTAACTCTCCAAGAACAGACTGCATTTTGTTAATTGCAGATGTTCTGTCCTTATCATGCACAATCACTTTACATATCATGGAATCATAATTTGGCGGTATGGTATATCCCTGATAAATGGAAGAATCAATCCTCACACCATTTCCTCCCGGAAAATGAATGTTCTTTATCATTCCCGGCGAAGGACGGAATTTCTTTGAAGGATCTTCCGCATTAATTCTACATTCTATGGCATGTCCCTGCACCTTGATGTCTTTCTGATGACAGGACAGTTTCTCTCCCGAAGCAATTCTTATCTGCTCTTTTACCAGATCAAGACCTGTTACCATCTCGGTTACAGGATGTTCTACCTGGATTCTGGTATTCATTTCCATAAAATAGAATTCACCATTTTTATCAAGAAGAAATTCTATCGTTCCTGCATTCTCATAATGTGCAGCCTTTGCAGCTTTTACAGCCACATCACCCATTTTTTTCCTCAGCTTGTCATCAATCGCCATGGATGGTGATTCTTCAATGACTTTCTGATGGTTTCTCTGGATGGAACAGTCACGTTCTCCCAGATGGACAACATTTCCATATTTATCTGCAAGAATCTGGAATTCAATATGGCGCGGACTCTGAATATACTTTTCCAGATACATCGTATTATCTCCAAATGCTGCAACAGATTCTCTCTGGGCTGTTTCAAAATTAATCAGAAAATCTTCATGACTTTCTGCAACCCTCATTCCTTTTCCACCGCCGCCTGAAGATGCTTTGATAATCACGGGATATCCCATATTATCTGCCAGTTCCATTGCTTTTTCAGCTTCAAACACAGGCTCTTTCGTTCCGGGTGTTACCGGAACTCCTGCTTCCATCATGGTTTTTCTCGCCTCGGATTTATTACCCATTCTCTCTATGATATCTGCACCCGGCCCGATAAAAATAATATTACATTTTTCGCACATATCCGCAAATTTACTGTTTTCAGACAGGAAACCGAATCCCGGATGGATCGCATCCGCCTTTGTCAGTATGGTTGCTGACAGAATCCGTTCCATATTCAGATAACTGTCCGCAGATGCCGCCGGTCCGATACAGATCGCTTCATCCGCCAGTTGTGTATGCAATGCTTCCCGATCTGCAGTGGAGTACACTGCTACCGTCTTGATTCCCATCTCCCGGCATGCCCGGATAATTCTCACTGCAATTTCGCCTCTATTGGCGACAAGAATCTTATGAATCATTTTTTTCTCCATTTCCGCGGCTGTTCCTATTCAGGATCACCCACTGCAAAAGTAAGCTCCGCAATAACTGCCGGCTTTCCATCCACAGATGCCACTGCCTTACCGACACCGATCGGGCCTTTTCGTTTGATAATTTCACATTCCAGTTTCAGCACATCACCCGGTACTACTTTTCTCTTGAATTTTGCGGAATTAATTGCACCAAAATAAGCTGTCTTTCCTTTGTTCTCATCCATGCTGAGGATGGCTACCGCACCAACCTGTGCCAGTGCTTCTATCATAAGCACACCTGGCATAACCGGTTCTCCCGGAAAATGTCCGCGGAAAAACTGTTCATCATATGTAACTGCCTTATATCCGACAGCACGTTCTCCCGGAACAAGCTCTTCTATCTTATCTACCAGCAGAAACGGATGTCTGTGCGGCAGAATTTCCTGTATTTCTTTGATTCCTAACATAATAATCCTCCCTACTTAATCTTGAATAACGGCTGGTCATACTCTACCATATCTTTGTTGTTTACCAGAATCGCTGTGATTTCACCATCAAAATCACTCTCGATATCGTTCATCAATTTCATGGCTTCTATAATTCCCAGAACCTGACCTTTCTTTACGACGTCCCCAACCTTTACAAATGGTTCTGCATCCGGAGAGGCACTGCTGTAAAAAGTTCCTACCAACGGAGATTTCACAACATTGCAAGACGCACTGCTGTCCGGTGTTTCTTCCGGCACTGCCTGATAGACGCTCTGGCTGTCCGGTGTTTTCTGTATCACAGCAGCTGCCGGCTGTACCGTTTCTGCCTGGCAAGATTCTGTCACCACTCTTCCCGCCTGCTTTCCCATCTTTATCACGAATTCATTTCCTTCTATCTGGGATTTGTAAGTGAAATCCGTAACATTCGATTCGGAAACCACCTTAATTAATTCTTTTACTTCTTCAAATGTCATAGCTTATCTTTTCCCTTCTAATCCTCATATTTTTTTACAATGACACAGGCATTATGTCCGCCAAATCCCAGTGAATTGCTCATGGCATAGGTAACATCCATGGAAATTCCCTGATCCTTCACATAATTAAGATCCAGCTCTTCTTCTGTCTCTTTCAGTCCGACATTCGGATGAACATATCCATCATTGATTGACTTCACGCAGGTAATAAATTCTACTGCACCGGCTGCACCGAGCAGATGTCCGATCATGGACTTTGTAGAACTGATTTTAACATTTCCTGCCTCTTTCCCGAACGCCAGTTTGATTGCACGGGTTTCAAACAGATCATTATGATGTGTACTTGTACCATGTGCGTTGATATAATCCACCTGTGCCGGTGTAATTCCGGCTTCCTTCATGGCATTTGTCATTGCTCTTGCCGCACCTGCACCGTCCTCTGCCGGTGATGTAATATGATATGCATCGGATGTTGCACCATAACCGACGATTTCCGCATAAATCTTTGCATTTCTCGCCTGTGCATGTTCCAGGGTTTCCAGAATGACTACTCCTGCACCTTCACCCATGACAAATCCATCCCGGTCCTTATCAAACGGTCTGCTCGCACACATCGGATCCTCTGATGTACTGAGTGCAGTAAGTGCTGCAAATCCACCTACACCAAGCGGTGTGATGCAGCTCTCCGTTCCACCTGCGATCATAACATCTGCATCACCGCACTGGATGGAACGGAATGCCTCACCAATCGAATGGGAACCGGTTGCACATGCCGTTACCACATTAATGGATTTTCCCTTTGCACCGATTGCAATGGATACATTTCCTGCTGCCATATTCGTAATCAGTTCCGGAACCAGAAGCGGATTTATTCTGCTCGGTCCTTTTTCCTTTAATTTTATGGCATTCACTTCTGCCTGTTCCAGACTTCCGACTCCGGAACCGATGGAAACACCTACCAGATACGGATCTTCATTTTCCATGCAGAGATTCGCATCTTCTACTGCTTCCTTCGCCGCTGCTACTGCATACTGACAGAACTTATCCATTCTTTTTGCCGATTTCGGATCCATATAATCCTTCGGATTAAAATCATTTACCTGTGCGGCTACTTTTGCTTTAAATTCCGTCGGGTCAAAACGATCAATAATCTGTATTCCCACCTGGTTATTTTTAATTCCGTTCCAGAAATTTTCTACGCCGATTCCGATCGGTGTAACTGCACCCATTCCGGTCACTACTACTCTTCTGCTCATATCTGTTATTCCTTTCCCTTGGTATTACATTGCCATTCCGCCATTTACCTGAAGTACCTGTCCGGTAATATAAGATGCTTTCTCATCTGCCAGGAAGCATACCGCATTTGCGATATCGCCCGTCTGTCCCAGTTTCTTCATCGGTATCTGTGCCAGAAGCTGTTCTTTTACGGAATCCGGCAGTACATCCGTCATGTCTGTTTCTATGAACCCAGGTGCTACTGCGTTTACCGTAATATTTCTTGATGCCAGTTCCCTTGCCGCCGATTTTGTCATGCCAATCAGCCCTGCCTTGGATGCCGCATAATTTACCTGCCCTGCATTTCCAATGATTCCAACGATACTGGTAATATTAATAATTCTTCCGTATCTCTGCTTCATCATCGGCTTCGTAACCGCTTTCATGCAGTTAAATGCACCTTTTAAATTGATATCCAGAACCGCCATGAAATCTGCTTCCGTCATCTTAAGCATCAGTCCATCTTTTGTAATTCCAGCATTATTTACCAGAATATCGATTCTGCCGTACTGCTCCATGACATCCGTGATCATCTTCTGTACTGCATCGGCATCCGATACATCACATTTATAAGTCATTGCTTCCGAACCCATGGCACGAATCTCCTCTGCCACGCTCTCAGCACCTGCTGCAGAACTCGCATAATTAATCACGCACTTTGCTCCGCCACGTGCCAGTTCCAATGCAATCTCTTTTCCAATTCCTTTTCCCGCACCTGTTACCAATGCAACTTTTCCTTCAAACACGTCTTTTCCTCCATTATGTTCTCTATATCAGCAGTTCAACTGCTTTTTCCAGATCTTCCACGGAACCGATATTTACCATACGGACTTCTTTATTAATTCTCTTCATAAATCCTGCAAGTGTTTTTCCCGGTCCGATTTCCACGAAAGTATCCACGCCCTTCGCAATCATATTTTCCACACTCTGCTGCCACATTACGGAAGAAGATACCTGTTTTCTTAATAATTCACGGATTTCTTCTGTTGTGTTCACATATTCTGCAGTCACATTTGTAACATACGGAATCGTAAATCCATCATTCAGTTTTACATCTTTTAATACTTCTGCCAGCTTATCACCTGCTTCTCTTAACAATGGAGAATGGAATGGCCCGCTTACATTTAACATCATGCACCGCTTTGCACCGGCTTCTTTTAACAGACCTGCTGCCTGTTCCACTGCCTCTGCCTTTCCGGAAATGACAATCTGCCCCGGGCAGTTATAATTGGCCACATACACATCATCCACGCCCTGGCATACTTTGTTTACCGTTTCTCCATCCAGTCCGAGAACTGCACACATGGCACCGACACCGAGCGGTACTGCTTCCTGCATCAGAATGCCTCTCTGACGCACCGTCTTTACGGCATCTTCAAAGCTCATTACCTCTGATGCTACCATGGCACAATATTCTCCAAGACTTAAACCTGCACATACATCCGGTCTGATTCCTTTTTGCTCCAGAACTCTGAGAATCGCTACCGAAACGGTAAGCAATGCCGGCTGTGTATATTCTGTAATATTAATATCCTTTTCATTTTCAAAGCAGAGTTCCTTCATATCAAAACCGAGTAATTCAGAAGCTTTATCGAAAATTTCCCTGCTCTCTTCGTATTTCTCATAAAAATCTTTTCCCATGCCGACAACCTGTGCGCCCTGGCCTGGAAATATAAATGCTGTACTCATAATTCCTCCATAATAATAGGTTTCCCATATATATATTTGGCTGCTGCAAATAAATCTGCAGCAGCCCTTTTTGTGTTTGCTCTATGCTTCAATGCCTTTGTCTTTTAAGTAGTTAATAACATCTTCCACTGTATTGATAGAAGCCAAATCTTCCTGTGGAATCTCGACATCATATTCTTCTTCAAGTGCCATAACCAATTCAAATAAATCTAATGAATCAGCTCCTAAATCATCTTTAAAATTTGTTGATAATTCCACTTCTGAAGCATCACAGCTTAACTGCTCTGCTACGATTTCCTTCATCTTTTCTAACATAACATATTCTCCTTTAAAATACATATTCTGGATCAAAAAGTTTGACATTCAAAGTATATTAAATGTACACCAGTTTGTCAAGCATTTTATAGCCGCACCTATCGGTTGCCATTTAGTTTGTAGACAAATTCTATATAAATGTCTTTTTTCTATTTTTTTATTATACACAAAAAATGGAATATATACAATATAAAAATCATAAATTTTTTATATCCTTCATATATTCCATCTTTTTCTGATTGTCAGAGAGCTGTCTTTTCCCATCTAAAACATATCATCGTACAGAGATCCTGCTGAATAATTATAAGAATAGGCTCCATTATTTGTATATGTATTTGCCTTCTTCTGTTCTGTCTCAGCATTATAATTAATCATGGATGCTTTTGCTGATACCTGGTATGCATAAGAACCGGTACCATTGAACAGTGATTTTGCTGCTGACATATCGGAAGATTTAAACTTCGTTTCATCCATGCTCAGCCTGCCATCCTTATCGGCAGTAATTCCAGTTGAGGACAGTAAGGCAGCATTTGCCTTTGTGATATTCATCATAGCATTCCGGTTGGATTTAATCGAGGATGTCCTTACATCATCTGTCGTATCCAGAACCCTGTTATAATTGCTTACAAAATCCTTTACCGCACTGTAAATCTTATCTTTATCATAAGTTCTGGTTTCTTTTCCATTCTCATCCGTCACGTTTGTCTTCTGGAATACAGATCCAGTGCCTGCCTTGATCAGCTTGTCCGCAGATGACTTCAGTTCCTCCGTGTTCTGTTCCACAGCCTTCAGTGTCTTTGTGCTGTCTTTGGATGTTGTAGTAGTGTATTTATCCTTTTTCGCTGACGAAGTATCTTCTGTCGTAATGTCTGACGAATAATACTTGCGAAGCAATTTTCCATACGAACCATTTTTAATGCCGGCATAGTCCTGCACCAGTCCTGACAAGTTACTAAAGGAATTATTTGATGTATTCAATGATGAAAACAAAGTTGACGCATAACTTGAATTGATTCCGTAATAAATTGCCATAATTAACACCTCCATTCATTCTTAAAACAAGTATCCCACTATTATTCTTTAAAGTCAATACTCCTGATCTATTTTCTGTAAAATATTTTATTTTTATATATTTTTCCCGTCGCAAAGATCATTCCCAGGGTAAACACTGCCAACAGCACAAATGACACGAGCCCGCCGGCAAAGGAAGCTTTTCCAAGCAGGACATCCGCCGGCATGATAAAAGGTGAGGTGATCGGTATGTATTCTGAAATTTTAACCAGCAAATCGGATTCTAACAGAGAACCGATGTAGGACATCATAAATCCAGCCATTGCCGGTATCTGGAACAGGGACATTGCCGTGGACACATCGTCCACCCGGTCCACCATGGATGCAATGAATCCTGCCCATACGCAATACAGGAAAAATCCGAGAATTGTCATCAGCACCGCAAGAATCATGCTCTGTACTGAAAATCCGGTTCCGCTTTCTTTTATCATGTCCGTGATCAGGAATACATAGTTCTGATAATCCGGATAGATATGTTCTGCAGCCACATTTCCTGCAAAGAATCCGGCACAGCCAAGCACCAGCCAGCCAAGCAGCTGTACAATGGCAATTGATGCAACCGCCATGATTTTTCCTGCAATCAATGCATACGGCTGTACGGAAGTCAACAGTACTTCCACGAGTTTTGAACTTTTTTCAGACATGACCATCTTTGTAACGGACTGTCCGTAAACACATATCATCATAAACAGCAGCAGGGAAAAAATCGCCGGTATGATTGCCCTGGCTATCACAACTCCCATCTCATTTTCGTCTTTATCCGTACTGTTTACCTGTGTCCACACCGGGGTATTGACTAGAAGTATCTCCGTTTCCGTCATGCCTGCCCCGATATATTTATTGGTATCATAATAGTTTTTAAATGCTTCAGCAAAATTCTGTACAAAATCTTTTCCGATACCCGTATCCTCAAAAATATAATAGGAAATTTCAATCTTATCTTCATCCGCATTGATGCTCATTCCAATCGGATTTTCATAATGTCCCGTACAATATTTTGCAAAATCTCCATATGCATCATCTACATTCAGATCACTGAATTCCACTTCTGTATTTTCAAATCCGCACAGCTGCAAAAAATCCGTAAGAAGATTTTTATCAATGCCATAATGGTCCAGGACGACTATGGCATCCAGATCATTTTCCGAAAAATCCTCTTCGATTCCATAATCATCTGATTCCGCATCATCCGGTTTCTGCACAAATGCCATAATAACAGGAATTGCCAGGCATATTGCAAATATCAGTATTCCGATTCCGATACTGGAAAGTGCAAAGCCCTTTCCTTTCATGTTCTGCTTTGCCGTAAAAGAAAATACCGATGTAAATCCAAAAAAAGAGCCTTTTTCTTTATTTTTCATTCCGCACCTCCGGTTCCTGTGCATTCTTTTTCTTTGATTTATATATCTCTATGAGTTCTTTTAATTTCACTGTATTTCCATTATGATACAGTACCGTTTCAAACACTTTGGACGCAAAGAACCAGATGAGTACCGTACTGGCAGCCAGAATCAGCAATGATATAAGACCGGTCTGCAGTGAAATTTTCCCCATCAGAAGATAAACAGGAACAATAAACATGGAAGACAGTGGAAAATAATAGATGAAATAATCAAACGTCCCAAAAGTCTCTCCTACATTTGCAAACATCATAAAAGCAATAACAAGATATGCTCCTATAATAACAGCAAAAGAAAACAGTTTCAGTCCCTCTGACAGTTCTTCCACTTTGCTGACCGTTGCTCCCGCAATTCCTGCAATAAATCCGTAAAACAAAAATCCGGTCAGAATAACCACAACCGAAATAATCATTCCCAAAATAAGATGATCACCTGCAAACACGGATAAAGCATCTGAAAACGTGGCATCCATACCATGTCCGGAAACTGCGGTATTGATTCCCAGTGAGATTCCAAGTGAAACAGCCAGTGCTGCCAGTATGGTAAATACAGCCAGTGTTGCACTGATTACCTTTCCTACCAGAAGTGCCAGAGGTCTGATATTGGTCAGCAGATATTCCATAACCCTGGAAGACTTTTCTGTCACAAGCAGTTCTGCTACCTTTGAACCTGCCAGGATAACAGCAAATAATATTACCATAAGATAGAAATACGTAACGGTATATTCCGTCTGGCTTAATGCTGCATCATACTTTGTTGTATTTCCATCCCGATCCACGGAATAGATGGAATAATTTTCTTCTTTTAATAGATTTTTTATTTCGGTTTCCCCGACAGAACTGCCGCGGAAGAGAAATTCCTGGCTGTTTTCACTCAGATATTGTGCAAACGCATCCGCATCTTTTTCTGTGATATCGGATTTCTGACCATAGATAAGATTCAATTCCAGTCCATAATCCACGGATTCCGGATTTTCATCATAGATGCAGTGGATCAGGATATAATCTGCTTTTTCCGAATCCTTCAAAGTGTTTTTCTTCTCCTGTGCCTCTGTTTCCTCAAGAATCTCTGTTTCGATGTCCTGATAAATTCCGCTATATCCGCCTGAAAATTTTTTCATCATATCTACATCATTTCCATACAGATAAACTTTCTGAATCTTCGTCTCGCTTTCTGTGGAGGTATTTGCCTTAATCAGGGAATATACCGGAAATATGCAGATACAGATCAGGCACAAAACGACCAGTGTTATCTTCATTGCCCGGCTTTTCATAGTCTGTACATAAGAAAATGCCATTACATCTTTCCAACCGGAAAACATATTTTTATTCATTGGCTGTCCCCACCTTTTCTACAAAAATTTCATGTAGGGACGGCTCTCTCAACTCAAATCGTACCACCGGTATCTTTTCTTTTACCAGTGCCGTAAGAAATCCCATTGCCTGTTCTTCACCGGAAACACGCAAATGATAGCCATCCGGTGTTCTTTTCAGCACATTCAGTTCGAAAGTACGAATCAGTCCTTCGATATCACCCTCGCATTTTACAATCATGTTAATGCGTCCGTAGCTCTTTTTTATCTCATTTAGATTGCCCTGCAGAACTGCATTTCCTCTGTTTAAGATTGTAATGTCACTGCAGAATTCCTCTATCGTCTCCATCTGATGACTGGACATAATCAGATACACCTGTTTTTCCATCAATTCCCTGATAATGGATTTGAACAAATCTGCATTTACCGGATCCAGACCGCTTAACGGCTCATCTAATACCACCAGTTCCGGCTCTGACAACAAAGCCGCCATCAGCTGTATCTTCTGCTGGTTTCCTTTGGAAAGCTGATCTGCGGTTTTTTCTTTCTCCCGTTTTTTCTTCTTCTCCGTATTCTGATAAATATATTCCTCCACTTCCAGTCTCTCCGCCCAGTAACGGATTCTTTTCTTCGCTTCTTCTTTCGGAACATTTTTCAGCTTTGCAAAGTATAAAAGCTGATCCATCAATGTATACTTAGGATACAGACCTCTTTCTTCTGCCAGGTATCCCACATTTACTTCCATGGGATTCATTTTCTTTCCATTCCATAACACCTCACCGGAATCATATGCCAGCATTCCCAGCATAATTCTCAGTGTTGTAGTCTTACCTGCACCGTTTGTTCCCAGGAGTGCATAGACTCCCGGCTCTGACATTTTAAAACTTAAGTCATTTACAACCGTCTTTTCTCCATACTTTTTTACAAGCTTTCTTATTTCTAATGACATTACATCCTCCTAAACCATCCATAATATAAGCAATAAAACAAAACATCAGAATATCTATTCAGGAACTTTTGGGAATGAAGCAGCCTGAAAACTATCCTGATGCATACAAGATGAAACCTTTTTAATATGGTGATCTCTGACCAAATTTTAAATTATAATTACTGATACAGTTTTCAATAATCCGGATTGCTTCCTGAGGCCCGCCAAATTCGTCAACCTTGGTTTCTTTTCCTTCCAAATCTTTGTATACCGCAAAGAAATGCTTAATCTCATCAAAGACATGGGTTGGAAGCTGGTTAATATCTGTGTAGCTGTTATACATCGGATCATTATACGGAATGGCAATAATCTTCTCATCTCCCATTCCATTATCCAGCATCTTCATAACACCAATCGGATAACATTTTACCAGTGTAAGCGGTTCCAGCGGTTCTGAACAGAGTACCAGAACGTCCAGTGGATCTTTGTCATCACCGTATGTTCTTGGAATAAAACCGTAATTTGCCGGATAATGTGTTGATGTATACAGGATACGATCCAGAACAATCAATCCTGTTTCCTTGTCTAATTCATACTTTTTTTTACTTCCCTTTGAAATCTCCACAACAGCTACAAATTCTGTCGGGGAAATTCTGTCGGGATTAATATCATGCCAAATATTCATTTTTATCTTCCTTTCTGCATTAATTTGACTACAATTCTATATAAGAAGCTCCCCAGGTCAGTCCACCGCCAAATCCGGCCAGTACCAATCTGCTTCCGGGAGAGAATCTTCTTTCTCTTCTGACTTCATCAAGCAGAATCGCAATGCTTGCTGCTGATGTATTTCCATAATGATTCAGGTTAACCGGTACTTTATCCTCCGGGATGCCAAGTCTTTTTGCCACGGATGCAATAATCCGGACATTGGCCTGATGTAACAAGAAGCAGTCTATCTCATCAAGTGCCACACCGGCTTTCTCTGTTACCTGCCGGATTGCTTCCGGAACGGTTTTAACGGCGAATTTAAAAACTTCCTGGCCATTCATACTCATATAGTAATCTGTATCTGTAAAATCATTCTTTACCAGAAGATTCTTAAGCGGTATTCTGCCCGCCTGCAGGACATCGCCTTTCTGGCCGTCTGATCCGGTAACCTCCACATATCGTTTTGTATTATCTGCCCGGACAAAAACCGCACCGGCTCCGTCTCCAAATAAAACGCAGGTAGCACGATCCGTCCAGTCAATGACTTTGGATACCATATCTGCTCCAATAACAAGTGCATTCCGGTACATTCCCGATGCCAGATATGCATTTGCCGTATTTAATGCAAACACAAAGCCTGTACAGGCTGCACTGAGGTCAAAACAGGCTGCATGCACTGCCCCGATTTCTTTCTGGACCTTGCATGCTGTTCCCGGCATCGCCTCATCTCCCGTCATGGTTGCCACAATAATCAGTTCTACCTCTTCCGGAGAAACTTCTGCATCTTCGAGTGCAGCAACAGCGGCTTTTGCCGCCATCTCCGATGTTGTTTCTCCTTCGCTGATATGTCTCTGGCATATTCCGGTTCTGGAAGAGATCCATTCGTCATTTGTATCTACTACTTCCGAAAGATCATCATTTGTAATTATTTTCCCGGGCAGATAACTGCCTGTCCCTCTTATTTCCATTAGATGTTCTACCTCACATATTACAATTTTTCTTCAATATTGCGTAATACTTCATCCTGTGACATATTATCAAGATCATAAAGCAAAACATCCCTGCGTTTCTTTATCTCTGCAGTAACTTTATTATTAATGTTTTTCATCAGAATAAACACTGTATTATCGCTGTCTAAAATCTTATTAATATATTTTGCAAATTCCGGTGAAGTATCTTCCCCACGTCCAAGTTCATCCAGTACGATACAGTCATATTCTTCCCGGTCCGTCTGAAGAACGTTCTTTAAACACTGCACACCGAACGTATCATATACTTCCTTTAGCTGGATTCTCTGCTTTCCTTTTCTGAGTGAAGTCTGTACCGGTACATTGTTATGATAATCTTCTAAATCCTGTATACTATGGATATAATATCCTCTGAATTCATTTTCAATCATAAAATCCTTCATACGGAAGCCAATCGGTCTTAATTCCCGATCTTCCACAATCTCATCAAACAAACAGGATTTTCCGGTGTTTGACTGTCCAATAATTACAAACTTATTTAACGTCATCTCAATATACCTCCAGTACTTCTGGCAACTTATTGCCGCTATCTTTTGACATACATCACAAGTATACGCATAAAACCATTCAATGTCAATTACTTTTTCTGAAACGGCGGACATATGCAGCGAAATAAATACAAAAAGTACTTGACACATTTCCTATCTTCGGATAGAATACAACATAGGTTTGCATTGTCCGCATTGTTCTTATATGCAAACGTTGTAACTGTGAGTCCAATCTCTCTCAGCGGACTTACATATATAACAGTGGATTTGTAAATGGAGGAATAAAAATGGCTAATATTAAGTCAGCAAAGAAAAGAATCGAAGTAACAGCAATCAGAACAGCAAAGAACAAGGCTGTTAAGTCTAAAGTTAAGACAGCAATCAAGAAAGTTGAAACAGCTGTTGCAAACAATGACAAAGAAGCTGCTGCTGTTGCATTAAAGGCAGCTACAGTTGAAATTTCAAAGGCACAGTCAAAGGGTGTTTACCACAAGAACAACGCTGCCAGAAAAGTTTCAAGATTAGCTGTTGCAGTAAACAAAATGGCTTAAATCCGTTTTTTGTCCCGGCATCTGCCGGGACTTTTTCTTTGCCATTTTTATCCCTATCTGCTTCCCTGCGTTCAGGAAGCATATTTTACCAGTATCATTTCCACTCCTATCTTATCTTCCATCTTTCCGTTTTTCACCTCCTCTTCCACTCCGATACATTCCCTTAATGCATTTTTCAGATCCGAACTCTTAAATTTTCCGGTCTGTCCGAGTGCTTTATTTACAACAAATGGTGCAAGCCCCATTTTTGCTGCAATCTCTTTGGCATTCATTCCGCCGGCTGCAAGTTCCCCCGCCCCGAGCATGATATTGAACTGCCTGGATAACATATACAGAATACGCATGGGCGGTTCTTTTACTTCTATCATATCATAATAAAGCGACAGTGTTTTTGTCCTGTTCTTATTGCCCATCGCATCAATCATGTCAAATATTTTGGAAACCGTAACTGTTGAGCAGATTTCATTCATATCATCAATTGTGATAATCTCCCTGTCCCCGGTATAGGAAATCAGTTTTTCCAGTTCACTGCTGATATGGTTCATATCGTTGCCGCACACCGCAAGAAAATAATCCAGTGCCGGTCCGTTCATCTTCTTGCCCTCAGCTTTTAATAATCCGTTAATCCATTTCTCAAGCACTGCCGGTTTCTGCTGTGACAGTTCACAGATATAGCCCAGATCTTTTACTTTTTTGAACATTTTACTGCGTTTGTCAATTTCTTCCTCTACAAATACGGCAACCGACGTGTCTGGTATCTGCGACAGATATTCCAGCAGTTTTTCATTCGCACTTTTAAAAAAACCGGAATTTTCAATCACAACCAGCCGTCTGTCCGCAAAGAACGGCATCGTATCAAGCATTGCCATGATGTCTTCCGCTTTTGCGGATTTTCCCTCGAAATACGAGTAATTCATGGTATCATCCCCGCAAATTCCCTGTTTTAATCTGTCCTTATACTGTCTGCGCAGATATGCCTCATCCCCGTAAAGCAGATAAATACGTTTGTATGTCTGATTTTTTATATCCTGATTAATATTTCTCATCCGTTTTGCCTCCGATGAATGTACTGATGGTATACAATCTTCCTTTTTCTTCTTCCGGAACACAAATCCGGATTCTTCCGGTTTCTGCCGTGATAAAGCAGGAATTCCCCGCTCCCTGCAGTCTATGCAGGGTTTCTTCATGTGGATGACCGTATCTGTTATTTTCCCCACAGGAAATCAGTGCCAGTCCGGTCTGTGCTTTTTTCAGAAATTCTTCTGAAGAAGCAGTTTTTGAACCATGATGTGCCACTTTCAGTACATCTGTTTTTTCTATCCTGTCTGCCAGTTCCCGTTCGGTATCTCTGCTGATATCCCCCGTAAAATACATGGAAAATTCAAAATAAGCCATGCGCATGACCATGGATGCATCATTGATATCATCGTATGATTTTTTCTGTGGACTGATAATCTCAAAGGTTAAATCCCCGTCCTGATATCTCGTATCCGAGCCAAGTCTGCGTACCGCAATATTTCTTTCTTCCGCCAGTTCCAGAAGATTCTTCCAGGCATCTTCATACCCGTCACAATCCGGAAGATATATTGTTTTAATATTAATATCATTACTCTGTAACATTTCTTCCACACCATTGATATGATCTGCATCCCCATGTGACAGAAATACAGCATCGATTCGACCCACTCCCTGGCATTTTAAAAACGGAAGGATTCGGTATTCCGCCACCTGTTTTACGGATGTACTGCCCGCATCAATCAGATAATTATGCCCATTGCTGTTTTGCACAAGAGTGCAGTCTCCCTGCCCGACATCTGCCATGGATATCTGTATTCCCTGGTATCTCTGAGGATAAAATACAAGCAGAAGCAGACAGAGCGAACATAGAATCAGGAATAGCACTCCCGCCTTTTTCCGCCGCTTTCTGCGCAGAAAAACCAGCAGGCAGATCACGACAATGCCATAAAACAGCAGCATACGACTGCCAGGCAACTGTCCGGTAACAATGCTCTGTCCGGGAAGTTTTCCTGTCAGGCTGCAAAGGGCATGGTAAATGCGCACAATAAATACGGCTGTTCCTGCCGCAAACCTGCCTGCATACACGGATAATCCCGTAAGTATAGAAGCTGCCATTCCCGCCAGAAACAAAATACTTAAAAGAGGTATCACCACAAAATTCAATAACACGGCATAAACCGGAACTTCATAATAAAAATATGCTGTTACCGGAAGATTCAGCAGCCAGAAGAAAAAGCCCTGTGCGACAGAAAAAAGAAAACGGATTGATTTTCTTTTCGTCTGAATGGCTTTCTTTAATTCCGTACAGAAAAGTACGGAAAGCATGGCTGAATATGACATTAAAAACGATGCCCCGAAAACGGCATACGGATTTTCCATAAGAATAAACAGCACAGAAAATCCAAGTGCATTTTTCAAATCATATGTCCTTCCCGCAACGTCCGCAATCATTCTCAATAGCATCATGAGAAATGCCCTTGTCACAGATATTCCGCCACCCGTCATAATCCAGAAAAACCAGATCAGGATTCCAGAAACAACACCGGAAGTCAGAAAAGAAAAACGCTTCCGCAGCACATGATACAGCCCCATGCCTGCAACGGACATATGCAGTCCTGAAACCGTCAGGATATGGGCAATGCCGTTTTTTACATAGAGTTCTTTTTCTTCTTCGTCCAAATCTGCCTTATCCCCATATACGACTGCTTTTATGACACTGCCTTCCCGCTTCGTACAGACAGTCATAATATTATCGCACAGTCTGGCTGTAAGTCCGGTAAGATATTCCCGGATTTCATTATATCCGCAATCCGTGATTTCATAATGCTCCGCCTGTATTTTCAATGCAATCCCATCCGCATGAAGGTATTCTTTCTCGTCATAATTGCCTTCATTCCGACTTTCCCGAAACTCTGCTTTCTTTCCTTCTGTGCGGATGATATTTCCCACTTTAAATCCGGGATTTTCCGTGAATAAAACCTTTACCTGCAGATCCGGCATCGTTTTATCCCCTGCTGACAGCTGCGTTCTCTCAAGAAAAACTGCATACCCGTATTCCGTCTTTACCATCTTTTTTACCCTGCCTTCCGCACATACTTCCTGTCCGTCAGGTAAATCCATGCAACCTCTGTATTTGGAATTTACCCCTGTCATCCGGTATTTCCCGGAAAACCACAGAAGAAGCAATACCCCCAGCCATATAAGACCCACCGGTTTCCGTCCGGATTTCTTTTCAGATTCCCTTCTGGCAGCCGTTATTCCCACCAGAATTACATAGATAATAATGCTGGCAATCCTGCTCTTCATATTTTCTGCACTCAGCTCTCCCAGCAGCCATGCAGCGGCCGTTAACAGTAACGGTCTTTTCATATGAAGTTCTATCCTCCCTGTAATAATATGCTATTTATTATGCACCGGGATCCACACCAGAAAGGTGCTTCCCTCTCCCTTTGTGCTTCTGTAACGAATTGTTCCGCCCATTTTTTCTGTGGCTTCTTTGCAAATGGCAAGACCCAGTCCCGTACCTCCCTGTTCTCTGGAATATTCTTTGTTTTCCCGGTAAAACCGTTTGAAAATGTCATTCCCGGTATGTTTTCCAATTCCTATGCCGGTATCCCGGACACGGATTCCAAGCAATCCATTCTTCTTTTTTATATCCAGAAATACCTTACCGTCCGGAACATTATATTTTACGGCATTTTCCATAAGATTTAATATGATATCGTAAAGATACTGTCTGCTGCCATACATATGGCAATGTTCCTGACAGTTCAGATGCAGGCTGATGTTTTTCTGTATGGCGGCCTGCGATATATTATTTTCCACCTGTTTTACGATGTCATCCAGTAATACGGACTGTTTTTCATCCCCATCGTTCTGCCTCCCCAGCAATGCAAGCTGCAGCAGGTCATCGATTACTCTTGTTTCCCGGTCAATCTGTGAACTGATATCCCTAAGAAATTCCCGGTATATTTCTTCCGGAACGGATTCCTGCTCTAACAGGGCATCCGCCAGTACTTTCATGGAAGCAAGCGGGGATTTTAATTCATGTGCCGCATTCCCGGCATATTCCTCTGCCGTTTCCAGTTTCCGTTTAAGTTTTGCAAGTTCCGGATTCTGATCTTCCTTCTTTCTCATATTCTTATCCCTTAAAGAAATATCCTACCCCCCATTTTGTATGTACATAACGTGGTTCGCCCGGATTTGGTTCAATCTTTTCCCTTAATCTGCGGATATGGACATCAACTGTTCTGACATCACCCGGATATTCATAGCCCCATACAGTATTGAGCAGTTCCTCCCTGCTGAATACTTTGTTTGGATTTCCAACCATCAGTTCTAACAGGTCAAATTCCTTTGCTGTCAGATTTACCTCCTCACCGCATACATACAGTCTTCTTCCATCCAGTTCAAGTTTCAGGTCTCCATTTTCCAGAATTCTTAAATATTCGTTCTGTGAATATTTTGCATTTCTTCTTAAAATAGCTTTAATTCTGGCTTTTACTTCAAGAATATTAAAAGGCTTTGTGATATAATCATCCGCACCGTATTCCAGTCCCATGATTTTATCCATATCCTCGCTTTTGGCCGTAATGATAATAATCGGAACATCGGAAAATTCCCGGATATCCTGGCAGACTTCCAGACCATCCATGCCTGGCAGCATAAGATCCAGCAGAACCATATCATATTCTTTTTCTTTTAATTTTTCCAATGCTGATTCTCCGTCAAAACAGGTATCCACTTCCATGCCATCCTGCTCCAGACTGAATTTAATACCCTTTACGATTAATTTTTCATCATCAACAACTAAAACCTTGCTTCCCATGATATTTCCTCTTTTCTCCGTGTCTTAAACGGTTATGAAATCTTTTATCTTATCAAATGCACCCTGTTTAATCCCTGATATATTCATAATATCTTCAATCGCCGTAAAATTCCCGTGTTCTTCCCGGTAGCGGATAATTGCATCCGCTTTAGATTCACCTATCCCAGGAAGTGTCATCAACGTATTTTTATCTGCCTGATTAATATTTACCACTGTTTCTTCCTGTTCCTCATGCACCGTCTGTTTTGCAGATGCGGCTTCTTCTTTTGAATAAACAATTATTCTGCTTCCGTCCTTTATCTGTTCTGCCATATTCAGATACTGTGTATCCGCATCCTCCGTAAAACCGCCTGCCAGTTCCACGAGTGTGTATAATCTTGTTCCCTCATCTACTTCATATACATCCGGTTTTTCGATACATCCCGTAATAAAGACGTAAATTTTTGCATTGTCCTGTGAAGTCTCCTGCTGTTCCGCCGCAGAATCCGTGTTATTCCACGACGTTTTCTCTATGACCATATCCTGCTCATTTTCCTTTGTGCAGCTATGGAAAATGCCGGCAAACATCACAAAACTTAATAGCAATATAATTTTTATATAATTATTCAGTATCTTTTCCTCCTGTTTTCCAAAGAGGATTTCCACAAATACATTTATATTGTAACTAATTATTTATGTTTTTACAACAACTTTTTATTATTTTTTAAACACAATAATTCCTGCCACCGCGATCAGTAGTCCAATGAGTTTTCTCCATTCAAATTCTGCCTTCTCCATGCCAAACAGCCCGAAGAGTTCGATCAGATATGATGTTGCAAGCTGGGCAATGACAATTAACAGGGCAGATTTTGCAGGTCCTAATGAATCCACACTCCGGATGACTGTATAAGTAATAAATGCACCGATTACCCCACCTAACAATACATATTTATTTTCCACCGCAAATAATTTCCCAAAGCTTTCCTTTCCGGTAAAAAACCATGCCGCAAGGCAGACCAGAAATGCCGTAATCTGCACCCAGCAATTTGCAACCCATATGCTCGTTGCCTTCGTCACATCCGTATTAAAAACTCCCTGAACACTCATCAAAGCACCCGACATCAGTGCAATCACAAATCCCATCATATATTCCTCCATAATTAAATTTCTTTTTTTCAGTATTCCCCCTTTTCTTTTCTGCATACAAAAAAGTGCCGTATGAAACGACACTTTTTCCTGCTTCTGTCACATTTTTATTCACTGATACATTTTCTGAGAATTCCTGTCATGGTATCTACATCCTCTTTTGTAATAATAAGAGGCGGTACAAAACGAATGACATCTGCTCCTGCGGAAATAATCAGCAATCCGTTTTCAATCGCTTTTGTCACGATTTCTCCGACCGGTTTTGTCACAACGAGTCCCTGCATCAATCCACGTCCTCTTCTCGCTGTCACACAGTCAAATTCTTCCACAAATTTATCTAATTCCTGTTCCAGATATGCACCGGTTTCCCTTACGTTTTCCAGTACATTTGTGCTTTCAAACAATTCAAATACTTTATTTACCGCAGCACATGCAAGCGGATTTCCACCATAAGTAGTTCCGTGATCGCCCGGTACCATTGCCTTTGCTACTTTTTCCACTGCCGCAAATGCTCCGACCGGTACTCCGCACCCCAGTGCCTTTGCCATAGTCATGATATCCGGTTTTACACCATATTTTTCCCATGCAAACATATCACCGGTACGTCCCATGCCGCACTGGATTTCATCGAGAATCAGTACGATGTCATTCTCATCACAAATCTTTCTGACACCTTCGATAAATTCCTGTGTTGCCGGATAAATACCGCCCTCGCCCTGGACGGTTTCCATGATGATTGCACAGGTCTTGTCTGTTACCTGTGCAAGCACACTGTCAAGATTGTTAAATTCCGCAAATTTTATGCCGGATACCAGCGGTTTAAACGGATCCTGATAATGTGCATTTCCTGTTACGGATAAAGCACCGATACTTCTTCCATGGAAGGAATGATTCATGGCAATAATCTCATGATCTGCCACGCCATCCCTGACATAAGCATATTTCTTTGCCAGTTTCAATGCACCTTCGATCGCCTCCGTACCACTGTTGGTAAAGAATACCCTATCCATTCCGGAAACCTCTGTAATCTTCTTTGCCGCCTGGATTGCCGGTACATTATAATACAAATTGGAAGTATGGATTACTTTATCAATCTGTGCTTTTAAAGCATCGTTATATTCTTTATTATTATATCCGAATGCGAATACCGCAATGCCGGCTGCAAAATCAAGATATTTCTTTCCATTCACATCATAAAGGTTTACACCGTCCCCCCTGTCCAATACAATCTGAAAACGGTTATAAGTATGCAGAAGAACCTTCTCTGCCTCATCAATATATTCCTGACTGTTCATCTTTTTTTCCTTTCCAAAACAATGGCAATTTATACCATTTCGTGATAATACTTGCTGTCCACATCGTTCAGGATAGCCGTTCCGATTCCCTTATTGGTAAAGATTTCCAATAACAGGCAGTGAAGAATACGGCCATCCAGAATATGCACCCGTGACACACCATTGTTAATCGCATCAATACAGTTGTTTAATTTCGGAAGCATTCCTCCTCCGATCGTACCGTCTGCGATCAGCTTCTCAGCTTCACTTACACGGAGTTCAGAAATAAGGGATTCCTTATCCTGCGGATCTCTGTATACCCCTTCCACATCCGTAAGAAATGCCAGTTTCTCTGCTTTTACTTCTCTTGCAATCGCACACGCAGCATCATCCGCATTGATATTATAAGAATTAAATTCATCATCCATGCCGATCGGGCTTACGATCGGAAGATAATCTTTTTCCATCAGATCGTGAAGAATCTTCGGGTTTACTTCTGTGATTTCACCTACAAATCCGATATCCTCTCCTCTGGAATATTTCTTCTTACATTTTAACATCATGCCGTCTTTTCCACTGATGCTGACTGCCTTTACACCCAGTTCTTCCACCAGTCTTACCAGCTGTTTTCCGACTTTTCCGAGTACCATTTCTGCAATTTCCATTGTGTCCGCATCTGTTACACGAAGCCCGTTTACAAAACGAGGTTCCATGCCTGTCTTTGTAACCCATTTGCTGATTTCTTTTCCGCCGCCGTGTACAATGATCGGTTTGAAGCCGACTAATTTTAATAATGTCACATCTTTGATGACATTCTTTTTCAGATTTTCATCCGTCATGGCACTGCCGCCGTACTTTACAACGATAATTTTGCGGTTAAATCTCTGAATATATGGAAGTGCTTCGATCAGCACGTTTGCTTTTTCCTGTACGATTGTTTCTACTGACATATTTTTATCCTCCGGATCTGATTCTTTAGCTTCTGTAATCTGCATTAATGCTTACATACTCATGGGTAAGATCACAGCCCCACGCAGTTGCTGTCTGTGTTCCCATCTTCATATCAATTCTTGCCGTAACTTCCTCTTCGGAAAGAATCTTTGTTGCTTCTTCTTCGCTGTAACCGGTAGAAACACTGTTTTCCACAATTTTAATTTTTCCAGCTGCACTTTCAAAGAAAATATCCACTTTTTCCGGATCAAACTGTACTCCGGAATAGCCCAATGCACAGAGGATTCTTCCCCAGTTTGCATCATGTCCGCAGATTGCACATTTTACAAGGCTTGAGGTTACAACGGATTTTGCAAGTGTTACCGCATTTTCCTTCGTATCGGCATTTTCCACCGTTACCTCAAACAGTGCGGTTGCACCTTCTCCATCGCCTGCCATCTTCTTTGCCAGATATGTATTAATTTTTCTTAATACATTTGCAAATTCATAGTAATCTTCGTTTCTTTCCGTAATTTCCAGATTTCCTGCTTTTCCGTTCGCAATGACTAACATGGTATCATTTGTAGAAGTATCTCCATCTACGGAAATCATATTGAAGGTATCTTTTACATCTGCTTTTACAATCTCCGTAAGCATTTCTTTTGAAATATTGACATCAGTTGTAATGAACGCAAGCATGGTACACATATTCGGATGAATCATTCCGGAACCCTTACACATACCGCCTATGGTCACTGTCTTTCCGCCAATCTCGGTTTCATAGGCTATCTCTTTTGACACAGTATCGGTTGTCATAATCGCTTCTGCTGCCAGTGTGCCATACTTCTTCTCACTTCCAAGTTCCTTTGTCAGCAGTTCCACACCATGAAGCATTTTATCCATCGGAAGCTGTGCACCGATTACACCGGTAGAACCGATTAATACGGATTCCTGTGGAATATTCAGCTGTTCGCCTGCTTTTTTTGCAAGTGCTTCACAGTTATCCATTCCCTCTTTTCCGGTACACGCATTTGCCACACCGCTGTTTACCACTACTGCCTGGACAAACGGGCTGTTATCTACTACATTCTGATCATATTTTACCGGTGCTGCCTTTACCACATTGCTGGTAAAAGTTCCTGCCACCTTACAAGGTACATCGCTGTATACCATTGCCATATCTTTTTTTCCTGTATGTCCTGCTTTAATTCCAACTTCCAGGCCTGCTGCAAAAAATCCTTTTGCTGCGGTTACACCGCCTTCTATTTTCTTCATAACTATATCCTGCTTTCTGTTATATTTCTTAAATCTTAAGGGAACATCGGAACCTGTATCAGTCCCTCGGTTTCATCCAGTCCGAATAACAGATTCATATTCTGGATTGCCTGTCCTGCCGCGCCTTTAACCAGATTATCCATCGCACCCATCATAATAATCCGTCCGGTGCGCTCATCTATCTTAAAGTTCACATCCACATAATTACTGCCTTCTACCCATCTGGTTTCCGGACAGACATTCTTATCCAGGACACGGACAAATTTTTCTTTCGCATAATATTTATCATAAACTGCCTTTACATCTTCGTAACTTACTTTTTTCTTTAAGGAAGCATATGCCGTTACCAGGATGCCGCGGTTCATAGGAACAAGATGCGGGGTAAAGTTTATCTTCACATCTTCACCGGACGCATAGGATAACTGTTCTTCTATTTCCGGTGTATGTCTGTGTGTTGCCACTCCGTATGCCTTGATATTTTCATTCACTTCGCAGAAAAGATTTCCAACCTTTGCACTTCTGCCTGCACCTGAAGTTCCGGACTTTGCATCAATAATAATTGTATTCATATCGATCAGTCCCTCTTTTGCAAGTGGATAAATGGATAAAGTAGAACAGGTCGGGTAACATCCCGGATTTGCAATCAGTCTTGCACCACGGATTTTTTCCCTGTTAATCTCACATAAACCATAGACTGCTTCCTCTATAAACTGTGGACTCTTATGCTCAATGCCATACCATTTTTCATAAACTGCCACATCTTTAATTCTGAAATCCGCACTCAGATCAATGATTTTTACCTTTTTTAGAATATCTTCATTTACGAGGGAAGCACATAAACCCTGAGGAGTCGCCGTGAAAATCACATCCACCGCATTGCTTAATTCTTCCATATTGTCATCCAGACAAGTGTCATCCACAATCTGGAACATATTCTGAAATACCTCATAGTATTTTTTATCTACATAACTTCTTGAGCCGTACCATTTAATCTCTGCCTCCTTATGCTGCATAAGAAGTCTTACAAGCTCTGCTCCCGCATAACCGGTTGCTCCGATAATACCGACTTTTATCATTGTTCCTCCATCCTTTCTTCTGTTATTACAAATAGTTAATTGCGAAACTCATAATTTATCTTTATTGTATATGCAAATCAAACAATTACTAAGAAGGTACTATGAGGCAGTCGGTACTTGGATGCTGTGTTTTAGCATCTTAGTACCGCTACTAGCCGAATGTAGCGAGAGCGTGCCTTCGTGTAATGTTTCATTTGCATATGCATTTACAAAAATTTAAATGTTTCGCAATTACCTAGTTATTACAAATCTATAGTGTACTCCTTTTTTTGTATAAAGTAAATATTTTTTGTATTTTTGAATGCTTTTCATAATTATACATCTATGATGTATATTATGCAACTACTTTTTTGTATTTTTATTCGTACATTTTCCTATTTATTCAATACAACGAATTTTTATGCATAATTTTGCAAATTTATAAATATACATATTTTATTTTTTTCTATTGCTTTTTCCATTCATCTGTTGTATACTTCCCACTGAATAACTATTACATTAAATAATATGGAGGAACTTAAAATGAGAGAAAAAGTTGTTTTAGCTTACTCAGGCGGTCTTGACACCACAGCAATTATCCCGTGGCTGAAAGAAAACTATGATTATGATGTTGTATGCGTATGTGCAAATGTCGGACAGGGAAATGAGATTGATGGTCTTGCCGAAAGAGCAAAATTATCCGGTGCTGAAAAGTTATACATTGAAGATCTTACAGATGAATTTGTTGACGATTATGTACTTCCATGCGTTCAGGCAGATGCTGTATATGAAAATAAATACTTATTAGGTACATCCATGGCACGTCCTGTTATTGCAAAACGTCTGGTTGAAATCGCCAGAAAAGAAGGTGCAGTAGCAATCTGCCACGGTGCAACCGGAAAAGGAAATGACCAGGTACGTTTCGAGCTTACCATCAAGGCGCTTGCTCCTGATATCAAAATCATCGCTCCATGGAGATGCAATGATACCTGGAAGATGCAGTCAAGAGAAGATGAAATCGAATATTGCAAGCAGCATGGCATCGACCTTCCATTTGCATCTGATTCCAGCTACAGCCGTGACCGTAATTTATGGCATATCAGCCATGAAGGTCTTGAACTTGAAGATCCTTCAAACGAGCCAAATTATGACCACCTTCTTGTTCTTGGAAATTCACCGGAAAAAGCTCCGGAGGACGGCGAATATATTACCCTTTCTTTTGAAAAAGGAAAACCTGTCGCATTAAACGGTGAAAAGATGAAAGCATCTGATATCATTAAGAAATTAAATGAACTTGGTGGAAAACATGGTATCGGTATCGTTGATATCGTTGAGAACCGTGTTGTCGGAATGAAATCCCGTGGTGTCTATGAAACTCCTGGTGGAACAATCCTTATGGAAGCTCACAAGCAGCTGGAAGAACTCATTCTCGACAGAGATACCATGGCATTCAAAAAGACAATCGATGCAAAATTTGCAGATGTTGTATACGAAGGAAAATGGTTCACTCCTTTACGCGAGGCTCTTCAGGCATTCGTTGAATCCACACAGGAATATGTAACCGGTGAAGCAAAGATGAAGCTGTACAAAGGCAATATCATCAAAGCCGGCACAACTTCTCCATATTCTCTCTACAACGAATCCATCGCAAGCTTTACAACAGGCGATCTCTATGATCACCATGATGCGGAAGGCTTTATCAATCTGTTTGGTCTTTCCCTCAGAGTACGCGCAATGAAGATGGCAGAAGTAGAAAAAAATCAGAATAAGTAATTTCCGGATTTTATCATAAAAAAGCTGCGGTTCACAGAATTTTTTATCTGTGAGTCCGCAGTTTTTATTATTATTATTTTTATTATTATTTTTATTATTATTTTTATTATTATTCTAATTTTTCTTCCTGCCGTGCTTCCCTTCCCTGTTCTTCTTCCTGTTCTTCTCTTCTTCGTTCCTCTTCTTTTTTCCGCTCCCGTCTATGCAAATCTTCCCCTAGAAAAGCATACACAAGTGCTGCCACCGGTATTCCAAGAAACATTCCCAATACCCCGGAAATATTTCCACCGACAATGATTGCCGCAAAGATCCAGATGGACGGAAGTCCGACTGCACTTCCTACTACATGAGGATAAATAATTTTATTATCGATCTGCTGCAGGACAAGGAACAGGATCAGAAACAGAACGGACTGAAGCGGGGATTCCATTGCGATCAGAAACATTCCGATACCGCCACCGACAAATGCACCCACAACCGGTATCAGAGCGGTAACAGCAATAATGACTCCCATCAAAACCGGATATGGAATCCGCAGAATCAGCATTCCTACGCTAACCATACAACCGAGAATAACCGCATCCATGCACTGTCCCGATATAAATCCGGAATACACTTCATCTGCACGTCTGAAAAAACGAAGGATCTGATCCGCTTTTTTCTCCGGCAGGTAATTATACAACAGACGTTTTATCTTGTTTCCCAGCTCTTCTTTCTGCACCAGAACGTAAAAAGCAAACACCAGTCCGATGGTAAATCCTGCAAAGCCGGATATGATTTTTCCAATCACATTCCCACCAGTTTTCAAAACGGAAATAACCGTATCATTTTGCAAAATATCATCTAACATCGCCGGATCAAATTTAAATTTTTGCATTTCATCCAGGATATTTCCCGACATATGGAAGTTTTCTTCCATCCATGCCGCTACATTCTGTAACACCGCCGGAAGTTTTTCCTGCAGCACCTTTGCACTGTTTACAATCTCCGGAATCAGCCCTGCCAGGACGGCTGTGATAACACCGACCGCAATAACAACGGACAATATAATAGAAATACATCTTTTCACTGTCTGGTTCTGCCACATTCTTCCAGTCATGCACTTTTCAATCTTCCGGACAAGCAGATTTAAGATAAATGCGATGACAAAGCCATAAATAAGCGGCGATATCATCCGGTAAACCCATCCCACCATCCGGAACACCAGTTCATACTTCCAGACAAAACAGACAAATAAAACCATTCCTCCGATATATTTTAGAAATTCCTTTTGCTTTGCTTCCATTCTGCATCCCTTCTTTACTTCAGTTTAAATGTCTGATCTTCAGCATCAATCACTACTTTTCCGCCTTTTTTCAATCTGCCGAACAACATCTGTTCTACCAGAAGCGGCTTGATCTCTCCATCAATGACACGTTCAATTTGTCTTGCTCCATATTCATCCGTAATGCCTTTTCTGCGGATTAATTCTTCTGCTTCTTTTGTAAAGTGCATTTCTATTTTCTTCACTGCAAGCAGTTCCTGCAGTTTCATAAGTTTCTTTCCGGTTATCTGTCCTGCCATGGCTTCATCCATGCCATGGAAGATAACGATACGGCTTAAACGATTTCTAAATTCAGGCTGGAAGGTACGTTTGACAGCCTCGCTGACCGCACTTTCATCCATCTTTCCGCTTCCAAATCCGATGGCTTTCTTTCCAATCTTAGAAGCACCCGCATTACTCGTCATAATAATGATAATATTTCTGAAATCTGCCTTTCGCCCCTGATTATCTGTCAATGTCGCATAATCCATTACCTGCAGAAGAATATTGTAAATATCCGGATGTGCCTTTTCAATTTCATCCAGAAGCAGTACGGCATACGGATGTTTCCGTACTTCCTCCGTCAGAAGGCCTCCGTCCTCATATCCGACATACCCTGCCGGTGAACCGATTAATTTTGCAACCGTATGCTTCTCCGCATATTCACTCATGTCAAAGCGAAGGAAGGCTATTCCCAGTTCAGCTGCCAGTGCTTTCGCCGTCTCGGTCTTACCGACACCGGTAGGTCCGACAAACAGAAAACTTGCCACCGGCTTATTCTCTTCATTCAGTCCTGCCCTTGAAAATTTGATTGCATTGCTTACCTGCCCGATTGCTTCGTCCTGTCCGAATACCTGTTTTTTCAGATCGTTTTCCAGTCTTGCAAGCTTTTCAATATCGTCCTGCTCGATCCTCTGCTTCGGAACATTGCAAGTCAGGGAAATCATATCGTCAATCAGACCTTTCGCAACCGTCTGTGTCTTCTGCTCCAGCGGATGAAGATTGCGGTATGCCCCCGCCTCATCGATCAAATCGATAGCTTTATCCGGAAGAAAACGTTCATTTATATATTTGCTGCTCATATCCACCGCGTATTTCATCACACCGGCTGCATATTTTACTCCGTGGAATTTCTCATACCGCCGTTTTAATCCTTTCAGAATTTCAACCGCTTCTTCCCTGGACGGCTCCGGGATATCCACTTTTCCAAAACGCCGCATCAGGCTTCTGCTCTTTACTATATATCTGCGGTATTCTTCATAGGTGGTTGCACCGATAAAGCGGATTTTCCCCTCTGACAGATATGGCTTTAACATATTTGACAGGTCAAGGCTGCCCTCTCCTGTTGCCCCGGCACCGACAATATTATGGATTTCATCCAGGTATAAGATTGGTTTTTCCAGGGATTCAAGCCCTTTCATAACCATCTTGAATCTCTGCTCAAACTCTCCCCGGTACTGCGTTCCTGCCACCATTGTTCCCATATCCATGGCATAAACCTTTGCTTTTTTTAACTGCTCTGGAATATTTCCCTCTTCAATTCTTCTGGTCAGTCCATACACAAGTGCCGTCTTTCCCACACCTGCTTCCCCGACATGAAGTACATTATTCTTATCCATACGGCAGAGAATCTGAATCGTCCTGTCCAGTTCCTTCTCTCTTCCAATCAATGGATTCTTCTCTTTGCAATGATCACTGATACACTCTACATACTGCTTCCATTTGTCACTCTTTGGACTGCTCTCTCCCGGTACATACCATCCATCCTCATCCGAATATTCATATTCTGCTTCCTCCCCATCCACAGACCGTTCTTCCGCCAGGCTCAGTCTTGAGAGTTCCCCCATAACTTCCAACAGATCCACATTCTGTTTTAACAGAAAATAAACAGCATGGCTTTCCTCCAGCGACATCATTGCAGAAAAAATATGTGCCAGATCGATTTTCTCACGTCCGCCAATCTGTGTTTCTACCTCTGCTCTGGCAAACATCTCTCCAAAATCTTCCGTTACCCTTATATCGTCGTCCGTCTTTGCACACTCCCCGTTATCCCGGATAAACTCCATTAGTTCCATTCTCAGTTCATCTGTACTTCCGCCATTTTTTTCAAAACATTCTATAAAATTCCTGTTAAACGTCATGGCATACAGCATATCTTCCGGCATAATATATCTGCTTTTGCAACGGCAGACGATATCGAACGTATTTTCTATAATCTGCTGTACTTCCTCGGTACAATTTTCAAAATCCATGTTAAACTCCTTTTATTCCTTTACTCCTCAACTGCTTCTACTTTGAGTGGATAGCCTTCCTGTCTTGCAAGATCCATCGCATTGTCCGCCTTGGTATTTGCAATATCACGCGTATACACACCAACCACCGCACCGGTACTCTTATGTATTCCCATCATCAGATTGACTGCCTCTTCGTGCGATTTTCCAAAGATCTGCTCCAACACACTTACCACAAACTCCATTGGTGTAAAATCATCATTATACATAATTACCTTATATCGTTTCGGCGGTCTCAGCCGTGTTGACGGCATTTCTCTCATTCTTTCCTTTGGCATCTCATTCTCCTTATTTCTATATATTTTCCGGTTATTCTGTCTATTCTACACTTTTCTGTGTAAAAAGTAAATATTTCTCCCTCTTATTTCATGGAAATTTCAAATCCTGCTTGCATTTCTTTCCCAAAATGCAGTATACTCAATAGAAACAGAACTTGTGAATTTCAGAAAGGAATGTCATGAACCATGAGAATCATATATCACATCGATGTCAACAGTGCCTTCCTGTCCTGGCAGGCATGCCATATGTTAAAAACTGCACCGGACTCTGTTGATATCCGTACCATACCTTCCGTAATCGGCGGCAGTGAAAAACTCCGCCATGGGATTGTCCTTGCAAAGTCTTCCCCGGCAAAAAAATATAATATCCAAACAGCAGAAACACTTGTCAGTGCAAGAAAAAAATGTCCCGGACTTGTGATTGTTCCGCCGGATTATGAAATCTATGTCCGCTATTCTTCCCGTTTTATTGATTTGCTGCAGCAATATGCCCCGGTCATCGAACAATACAGTATCGACGAGGTATTCTGCGATATGACGGGAACAGAAAAACTCTATGGAAATCCGGTAGACTTTGCCCACCGTTTAAAAAACATTATAAAAAAAGAACTGGGATTTACCGTGAATATCGGTGTTTCAGAAAATAAACTTCTGGCGAAAATGGCATCTGATTTCGAAAAACCAGATAAGGTGCATACACTTTTCCCATCTGAAATCAGGGAAAAGATGTGGCCGCTTCCGGTAAATGAACTGTTTTTTGCAGGGAAATCATCTGTCGCAAAGCTCCATTCCCTAGGCATCCACACCATTGGGGAGCTTGCCTCAACGGATGTATCCATTCTCAGAAGTGTTTTAAAAAAGCAGGGAGAAGTATTGTGGAATTATGCCAACGGCCATGACCTTGAACTGGTTACAGATCACAAGGTCCCTGCCAAAGGATTTGGAAATTCCGTCACAACTGCTTTTGATGTCACGGACGAATATGCCGCCGGAAATATCCTGCTCTCCCTGTGTGAAACTGTCGGGGCAAGGATCCGTGCCGCAAAAGCTTATATCAGTGTTGTCACTGTTACGATTGTCGGAAATGATTTCTCCAGATACAGCCGTCAGACTTCGCTCCCGTCCACGACCGATTCTACAGAAATGATCTACGAAATATCCAGGAAGCTTTTTTCCGAAATATGGAACGGAACCCCCATTCGGCTTCTCGGTGTCAGCACCGGGAAGGCACAAAACGAATCCTACGAACAACTTACACTTTTTGATAATACCAAAAACGATCGCCTGAAACAGCTTGATTCCGCCATCGACAGGATTCGTCACCAGTACGGGGAAGATTCCCTGATTCGTGCCAGTTTCCTGGAAACAAAGAATGCCCCGATGACGCAGGGGATGAACAAGGCAAAACGGAATCTGTCTAACTCTCCATAATAGCTTTGCGCACCGGAAGTATCCTGGATGGCGAAACCGAGAGTTCATCGATTCCCATTGCAATTAACTGCGAAGTCATCGCCGTATCTGCTCCCAGTTCCCCGCAGATACCCACGCGAATTCCTGCCCGGTGCCCATTCTCAATGATCATCTTTATCATTTTCAACACTGCCGGATGTGTACTCTGATAAAGTGTGTCCAGCTTATGATTCTGCCTGTCAGCCGCCAGGGTATACTGTGTCAGATCGTTTGTTCCGATACAGAAAAAGTCTACTTCCTTTGCCATCTCCTCACTCAGCATGGCTGCCGCCGGCGTTTCAACAGTGATTCCCAGTTCCACTTTTCCAAAGGCGATTCCCTCTTCCGTCAGTTCCTTTTCTGCCTGATTCAGAATCTCCCTGGAACTTCTGATTTCCTCCACCAAAACAATCATCGGAAGCATAATGGATATATTTCCATATGCTGCTGCCCTTAAAATCGCCCTCAGCTGCGTTTTAAACATATCTCTGCGTTCCAGGCAAATGCGGATCGCCCGATACCCCAGTGCTGGATTTTCCTCTTTTTCCAACCCGAAATAACCTGCCTGCTTGTCCGCCCCGATATCCAGTGTCCGGATCACAACCTTTCGCCCCGCCATCATTTCTGCCACATATCTGTAGATCTGGAACTGTTCCTGCTCCGTCGGATAATTCATCTTCTCCAGATATAAGAATTCGGTCCGGAAAAGTCCGATGCCTTCTGCACCATTCATCAATGCCTGCAAAACATCATTTTCTTTTCCAATGTTGGCATAGAGAGAAATCTTTCTTCCATCGCCTGTAATGCTTTCCTGTTCCTTCAGCTTCTGCAGTTCTTTCTCCTGCTCTGACTGCTCTCTCTGCTTCTGCCTTAACTCCTCTAATATTTCTTCGTCCGGATCTACATAAAACTGTCCGGTAAATCCATCGACCGCCCCCATTCTTCCTTCCCATTCCGGAAGAATCTTTATCCCGGTAACGGCCGGTATGTTCATGGTTCTTGCAAGAATCGCCGTATGGGAATTCCCGGAGCTTTTCTCCGTCACAAATCCAAGCACATTCTTCCGGTCAATCCGGAGTGTCTGGCTTGGAGTCAGGTCATATGCCGCAAAGATGACCGGCTCTTTAAAAACTTCTCTTTGCTCCTGCTTTCCTTCCAGCATTGCAATCACACGTTCTGCAACATCTTTGATATCGCTGCTCCTTGCCTGGAAATATTCGTCTTTCATATTCAGAAACATGGCGGCAAAATTATCACCCGTCCTTGCTACTGCATATTCTGCATTCACCGACTGCGACAGTATCATATTTTTTACGGATGCGTTAAAATCACGGTCATCCAGCAGCATGGCATGGACTTCAAAAATCTCTGCCTGTGCTTCCCCTATCGTTTTCGATGATTTGTGATAAATCTCTTCCAGCTCCTGCTGTGCCTGTTTCTTTGCCTGCAGGTAACGGATGATCTCATGTTCCGTATCCTGCACCCGTTTTCTCTTTACCATGCGTTCCTTCGACTCACAGAACACAATTCTTCCAACGGCAACTCCTTTAAAAATTGCCTTTCCATTCTCACATTTCAAGGTTGATCCTCCTGCCCTTCCATTCTTTTTCCCTACCATACTGTTTCCATCACACAATCCCCGAAATTTACATTCCCTTCCGCCGTCACCGTTACTTTCTGGTTTTCCCCCGAATTTGTAATGACCATCGGTGTCACGATATTATATCCCGCCGCCAGAAGGGCATCCCTGTCAAACTCCAGAAGTTTGTCCCCTGTCCGCACCGAATCACCCTGCTGTACCAGTGTCTTAAAATGGATTCCTTTTAATTCAACCGTATTAATTCCCACATGAATCAGGAGTTCCAGTCCTTCCTTCGATCGCAGTGCAATCATGTGTCCGGTTTCAAACACTGACAGAACCGTTCCCTGAAAGGGTGCCTTTATCTCCCCATCTTCCGGAAGAACTGCCACACCTGGACCAAGAACCTGATTTGCAAAAGTTTCGTCCGGTACATCTTTCAGCGGCACTACACCTCCCCGGACCGGACTGGATATCCTGATTTTTTTCGTTTTTTCCCTATACAGCAGAAATGACAGAATAAAAGCAGTACAAAAGGCAGTAACCATAGCAATAACATAGCCCAGCGGATGTGATTTGATAATCAGGAAACCCGGAACTGCACTTACTCCGTATGCCCCTGCACCAACCCCCATAATTCCTGCAACTGCCGCTCCACATGCACCTCCGGCACAACCAGCCAGAAAGCAGCGCGGCCACCGGATATTTACCCCGAACATGGCAGGTTCCGTAATTCCAAGAAACGCTGAAAAGGATGCCGGATATGCAGCTCCTTTCAACTTTCTGTCAGAGGTTTTTATCCCGACAGCCAGTGCTGCAGCACCCTGTGCAATATTTGCCGAACTGGCGATCGGCATCCAGATATTCAGTCCGTCATCCGAAAGCATCATCACTTCTATCATACTGTACATATGATGCACCCCAAGCACAACGGTCGGTGCATAACCCAACCCCAGCAGAAAGCTTCCAACACCAACCGGAATGCATATCATGGTCCTTGCTGCAAAGAGCAGTCCTTCTTCTATGATGGAAAAAACAGGATCCAGAACAAACCAGGATAATGCTCCGGTCAAAATCAGTGTCACCAGCGGGGTAATAAACAGATCGATGTTTTCCGGAACTATCTTATGGAGTTTCTTCTCAAGCTCCGCCATGAGTTTCACCGCTATAATTACAGTAAAGATATGACTTTCCGTATCTGCCTGCATAAGAATCAATGCCAGGACAATGCCAAGATAGCTGTTTGTACCGAACATTCCGGAGGCACTGACTGCTATCAGCACCGGAAGATAAATAAATGCCAGTGCGGTTATGTTCTGAAGCATCTGATAAACTTCCACATTCTTTAGCACCGGCCACAGATTTCCGGCAGTCCCAAGCAGACCATTCATAAGACCTGCTGCAACGATGGCCGGAATAATCGGAATAAATATATCGCCCAGCAGTTTCATCAAATGCTTCATCCCCTGAATAGCAGATATTTTCCTGCGTTTCTGACGGATATGAGGCACATCCGTTCCCTTCTTATTTTCATTATCCAGAATCTGCTGCAACTGCACAAATATCTTATTCACACTGCCGCTGCCCAGCACGATATGAAGCTCCCTGCCCTTATGCATGATTCCCTTTACAGCTTCAAGCTCCTGTATGCTATTCCTGTCACAGTTATTCTCATTTTCCAGTACAATTCTTATTCGCGTTGCACACGAAAGGATGGAAGCTATATTTTCTTTTCCACCAATATATTGCAAAATCTTTTCCGCTGTCTGTCTTTCGTCCATGTATTTTCTCCTGCTGCCCTATGTTCAAAAGAGCCGATCCGACATTGCACCGGACCGGCTCTTTTCCACTCTCAGGCTTCTTTCTTACAGTCTGCTTTCAAAAAATTCCTTTAACTTTTCTTCTGCTTCCTCTTCCTTTGCCCCTTCGATTGTAACATTTATTTTTGTGCCCATTTTTATTCCCATTCCCATGACAAGCATAAGCTGTGACGCATCCACACTCTTTCCATTTGCCGTAATAATTACATCCGTCATGGATTCTTTTACTAATTTTGCCAGGACAGCTGCTGGCCTGGCATGCATTCCTACCGGGTCTTTAATTACATAATCAAAACTTTTCATATTTTCTTCCTTTCCGGGCAGTTATGCCCTGACAATGGATTTGACTTAACCTGCTTCATAGGCAAGCAAATCCGAATAATTAGTCACTTTTGCCTTTGCTGCGGAACTAAGCTGCTTATATAACATACGGGCATTTGCTGCCTGTTTTGCCGGTTTTGATGAGGTTGCAATCTCATTAATAGCATCGATAACAGACTGTGCCTTTTCCTCATCAGACTGTGGTGTAATGGAGCTTGATTCCGTTCCCGGAAGCTCGTAACAGATAACCGCCATTCCCTTTTCCACATAATTAAACATTTCTTTTGCTACATTATATGACAGATTAACACATCCGTGAGAACCAATGCTCTGGTACAGATTACTTCCAAGCTGGCTCTGCCATGTTGCATCATGCAGACCGATATCTTCATTAAACGGCATCCAGTAAGATACCATAGTTTCATATGTATCACCACGCAGAATCGCATATTTCTGGGTATAGGTTACTGCATAAGTTCCCGGCGGTGTCTCATGTCCATATGGTTTTCCTGATACAAAATCCGACTCCAGAATACGCTGTCCGTTGGAATACAGGAACAGATGCTGTGCGGTCAGATTGATCTCAACATAGCTGTTTCCATAGTCAACATCACCATAAGCTGCTGCTTCCTGACTGTAAACAGGTGTTCTGTCGCCACTTTCGCCAGCTTCTATCATTGCCGTCAGACCGGCTACCTCTTCTTCCTTATTCATCCACCAGCCATAGTCTCCGCCTTCAATGGTTACTTCCTGTCCGTAGCTGGTCATGAACTTTCTCGTTCCAAATATAGTATCATGATGTCTTCTTAAATAAGCTACATAGTCACTGACTTTATCCGCATCCAGTGAAACTGTATTATTCTCATAATCAATATTCAGCCATCCGCAGATATCCTGACCGGTCAGTTCTTCCACTTCCGTTCCGAATGTGTATTTGATATTCACACCTGCATACTGGTTCAGCTTATGATAAAATGTCTTAAGCTGCTCTGTGTCAGAGGTAATCTCCGGCTTCTCATAACAGCCGTCAAAACTCACTTCCTCATCCAATTTCATAAGTGCCTGTGTCATCTTCTCCTCAGCTTTCTTACGGTCAAGTGTATTTCCTTCCACTTCTTTTACCATCTCAAAGCTGTTCTTTTCCTCATTGTAACCGCTTACATAGGCATTCTCCGGCTTTACGGCGAAATCATCGGAAAAACATTGCATCTTATCCAGGGCTTCTTTCCACAATGTCTCATCGTATGTAGTAAGTTCATCCACCGTATGCTCTTTTCCCTTTCCGTTTATCCATTTTCCACCCTGCTGGCTGTCCAGAATATCCTGCAGTTCTCCATCCTGGATCAGGCTTAATCCCACCTGTTCACCGGTAAGTTTCTCACTTGTCTCTTTCCCGTCCGATGTTCTCTCCCGCACCGTCAGTGTATACTCCTTTATTTTCGTTTCTAACTCCTCCACACTTAATTTAGATACGTCAATTCCGTTTATTACCGTACCATTCAGAAAATGGCTTCCGTAATAATTCTCACCTAAAAAAAATGCGGCAAAAGCTGCTGCCAGGATTACAACCACTGCTATCACAACAGCCAGTATGATAATCTTTTTCTTCTTTCCCGGCTTTTTAACTGCTTCTGTATCCATTTTAACCTCCATTATTCTATCTTATGAATCATTAAATTGTATTCTATATATTATATAACATATTTGTCGAAAAAAGCAATAGATACTTTTTTTATTTTTAGTATTGACATTTCCGTTTTTTGTGCTATAATTTATCGAGGATTGATACTGAATCAAATCTTTCGGGGCGTAGCACAGCTTGGTAGTGCGCTGCGTTCGGGACGCAGAGGTCGCAAGTTCAAATCTTGTCGCCCCGATTTATCATTTTGTTTTTCACAAAATTTACCTCCTGTTATTTTAACAGGAGGCTCTTTCTTTTTATAGTATTTTGATATATTTATTTACAGGGTGCTTCTAACATCCGAATCAAAAAACAGGAGGCAGATATTTTCCGCTTCCTGTTTTTCTCTAATCCAGCAGACCACAGTTCTCATACCAGTGATCGTAGGAACTGTCCCCTCTGTGATCCATAAGTTTCCAGTTTTCTTCCAGCCACTCACCCATATACTGTGTTACTTTCTTTGCTCCGGCAAAGTTCAGATGATCTCCGCCGTCTTTGGTATCCGTTGTCCAGTCGATTCCCAGGCTGTCCTCGAGATTCAAGTCCAGATAACGTACTCCATTCTTTCCCGCCCATGCCGTAACACCGTTATGCTTTTCATAATTCCAGCATTTTGCGGAAGGTGCACTGACGAGTACCAGTTCTGCATTCTTTTCCTTACACAGGGTATTGATTTTTTCCAGATATTCTGCTGCAAGCTCCGGAACTTCTTTTACCGCATCTGTTTCGTTCATATATTCGCCGCCAAGATAAGGCTTCACTGTTTTTCTCTTACGGAAACCTTTTAACTGGCTCTCACTGCTTTCACTGTCACCCCCGCTCAGATAAGTTTTCCATCTGGAATGATACTGGAATACCGGCAGGTATCTGGACAATCCTGCCATGACCTTATCGTCTGTTTCTTTTGCAATCCCGGCAAAGCGATACAGGCAGTTTGTTTCCAGCACAACCACCTCGGGAGACTGCGTCTCAAAAGTTTCCTGCAGCAGTGCATAGGTATCGCAGAGTCTCTGTGCGGACGTTCCACATACAAACGAAGTAAAGCCATATTCCGTCCATATTTGCAATGGCGAAAATGCAGAATATGATTCACTGTCACCCGCAAAAATAACATCTATGGTATCTTCCGGTTCTTCTTTAAGTGACCGCTGTTTTTCATCCACAGCGGTCGCATTATAGATTTCCCGCTTTGGTGCAAATATTGCTGAAAGTACTACCATCAAAATGAGCAATCCTGTTAAAAAACCGATACTTCGTACTACTTTTGTACTTATTCTGATCATCTTTTCCCCTCCTGTTAATATCCTGCATAAATCATATCAACAACGGTATATCCTGCTCCATATGCTCCAAAAATAATTACAATAAATATGGCTGCATACCAGAATACCCATCTCGCCGGAAGTGCCCAGCCCGATATCGCCTTCCGAATCTGAATATTCTTTTCATGCAGAATATCCACTACCAGCACGATTAGGATTCCAATCAGTGCCACTGCGGCATCATAACGATCCATTCCAAGGCTGTAAATATGGTCACCCAGCTCTGTTATGTGAAAGTTTGTAAGTATCCTTCCCAGCATGGCAAATCCTGTGCCCACTGTTTCCGCCCGGAAAAACATCTCTCCGAGATTGACAATAACCAGAAGTTTTATCAGACGAAAAATACGGTAACCTTTTCCTTCCCGGTTAATCTTTAACTTTGCTGTAAGTTTTGTGACCGGTTCTTCCAGAATATTTTCCAGAAAAATCAGTACAAAATAATACATTCCATAAAAAATATAAGTCCAATGCGGTCCATGCCACAATCCGTTACAGGACCATACACAGAACAATGCCGCAAATGGTGCTACAAATTTGCTGACTCCCCTTCCAAACCTATTCTTTACTTTCTTCGCAAAATTCTTTACCGGTTTTGCAAGGGAAACCGGATAGAATATGTAATCCTTAAACCAGGTACCCAGTGTAATATGCCATCTGTGCCAGAAATCTGATGCATCTTTTGCAAAAAACGGCTGTCGGAAATTCTCCGGCAGGGTTACACCGAAAATCTGTCCGGATCCCATTATAATATCCATGCATCCTGAAAATTCCATATAGAGCTGTATCGTAAAACAGACTGCCCCGAAAAGCACAATCGAACCATCATAGGTATCGTAATGCTTAAATACTTCTATGACTACCGGTGCAACCCGGTCTGCAATTACAATCTTTTTTAACAATCCATATACGATTCTCTGATATCCAAATTTAATATTTTCAAATTCAATTCTTTTTCCTGACCAGAGTGCCTCTGCTGTTTCAGAGAATCTGCTGATCGGACCTTCCATAATCTGTGGAAAGAAACTAAGATATAATGCTATTTTTACAATATTTTTTTCTGCCGGAATTGTCCCCCGGTAGACATCCGTCATATAGGAGATGGTCTGGAGTGTATAATAGGAAATTCCTATTGGAACCATAAAGTCAATCTTTTTATAATCCCAGTCCAGCGACAGCATATTGGATAAGGCAGAAAGATTCTCACCAAAGAAATTAAAATATTTCAATATAATAAGAATCGTAAGATTCACAAGAATACCAAAGGCGAGAACCTTCCGTTTCCTTTTCGTTACCTGCTTTGCAGACCCGCCGGCCTGTGCTGCTGTTTCCAGCCACAGACCGATATAATGAGTCATAATTGTTGCAAAGAGCAGATACAGAATCAGTTTTCCGCTAATCATCCAAAAAAACACATAATCTGCTGCCAGAAGAATCATCCACCTGAATTTCTGCGGGGTAATCTGGTATATCAGAATAACCACCGGTAAAAATATTGCAAAATATGCAAGCAGGTGATAAGACATCTTACTGTTCTCCCTTCAGTCGGTTGATCATAGCCATCAGTCTTTCTGCGGAATTGAAGTTATCCGGAACTAACTCTGCCGGAGATACCTCTACGTCAAATGCATCTTCAATCTCAGATACCAATGACAGAATTCCAAAAGAATCCAGAATATGATCGTCAATCAGGGTTGTGCATGTGTGATAATCAACACCCGGCTGAATATCTTCCAAGATTTCAATAAGTTCTTCCATTTTAATTTCCCTCCATTTGTGAATTTATAATATCAGTTCCCATTGGTTTTCTGACACACTGGAAACCTTTATTAGCTGAATAAAAAAGTATCTGTGGCAGTTCCCTGCTTAAAAACAGAGCCATGCCTTCTGTGACAGAATATGCTCCGCATATCCCGAATACAATGACATCTCCCGTCTGTGGCTCACCGATTTCCAAATCTCTTACAATCACATCATTAATGGTACATAACGAACCACACATGGTATATTTTCCTGTATTTTCGCTGCGTTCCGGCAAAAATGTCATCTGCGGCTTCTTCATGCCCATCAGCTGTCCATAATAATTTAACTGATGAATTCCGCCATCCACGATGAGGAATCTGGTATCTTCTGTATGCTTGACATCTACCACTTCTGTCATATAATACCCACATTCCGAAGCAATAAACCTTCCCATTTCGATTGAAACATGGGAAAATACCTGTGTATTATCGAGAATATTTTTCAAATCCCGCAATTGTTCCTCTGCCGGTGCTGCCTTATCATTTTCAAAATATGCTACGGACAGTCCCGGACCATATTCCAGCTCCATCTGCTCCAGTCCATACTGTCCTTTCAGATATTCTGCATATTCCGATAATTCTGCTATTTCTTTTTCAACTTTCTTTATCTTCTTCTGCGTACCGGAATAATAATGGATTCCAAGTACAGACAGATATTTGTCTTTCTGACAGTTTGCAATTACCTGTTCTAATGTTTTCTTATCCATACCGAACTGGTTTCCGCTTGAAAGTCTTACATAAACCGATATCTTCCGTCCATACTTTTGGGCACAGGCACTCAGTATACGGTAATGTGCCAGTGATTCAATGGTAAAGATTCCCTTTCCCTCACTCAGCTGCATAATTCTGTCCATGGACTGCTCTGTCTTATTTACCCCGGAAACCACGATCTTATCCGGTGCAATGCCCTGACGCATACAGATCTCATATTCCCCCGGTGAGCATACCTCAAACCGATCCGTATATTCATCCATCGGCTTTATCAGAAACGGATTTGCCTTCATGGCAAAACAGGTGCATGCCGGTGACAGAATCTGCTTAATCAGCAATACTCTTTCCTTCAGGATATCCAAATCAAAGATATATGCCGGGGTTTTAAATTCTTTTATTGCTTTTTCAAATTCCTTCTTATCCACGTTTTTTTCCCTCTCTGTACATTTCTTTCAATCTATTCCTGTCCGTCTTTCCATTCTTTGTCAGAGGAAGCTGCTCCACATTCATAAATACATTCGGCACCATGAATTCCGGAACTTTTGTTTTCATTTCATCAATGATTGCTCTCTTATCTTCACTTCCCACATAATATGCCACGATTTTATTCTTCTGCTCATCAAAGAAGCAGCAGGCATGTTCGATCATGGAAAGGCTTCCAAGCACCGTTTCTATCTCTTCCAGCTCAATCCGGTGTCCCATATGCTTGATCTGGAAATCTTTTCTTCCTGCAAAATACAGCATATGATCCTTACCGTAATATGCCAGATCACCGGTACGGTAAATTACCTCTGCCCAGTTTTTGTTTAACGGATTCTGTACAAATGCCTTCTCTGTCATTTCAGGATTATTATAATAACCAAGTGCCAGTGCCGTTCCTGCCACACACACTTCTGCCGGATGATCCGGTTCTGTCACCTCATCATCCCCGTCCAGAAGGAACACACGCTCATTTGCAAAAGGCTGTCCCATTGGAAGCTTCTCTTCCTCTGAAAATTCCCTATCGAGTATATAATAAGTACAGTTACAGGTAATTTCCGTCGGTCCGTAGAGATTTACAAATGCCGCATCTGGATAATAACTTCTCCACTGGTTCAGCTGTTTGACCGGCATCAGTTCCCCACTGAACATAATCGTCCTGATATCCGCTGGAACTTTATACTTCAGTCCATGCAGGCGGTTTAACAGCACCAGTGCCGAAACTGCCCAGATTAATATGGTTACATGATTTTCCTCCAGCATATCAATCACAGCATTCGGAAACATGAAACAGGATTTTGGAATAATAATCAATGTTGCCCCGGTCTTTAAACAGGAGTAAATATCCTTCACTGACACATCGAAATCGAATGGTGCCTGGTTTCCGATGACATCTGTTTCATCTATATTAAATGCCGCTGTAAAATGATCTATAAAATCAATGACCGAGCGATGGCAAATCAGCACTCCCTTTGGTATGCCCGTTGAACCCGAAGTAAAGATACTGTAAAGTGGATCCGTGTCCAGTGTCTGACTCCGGATCTGTGCAAGCTTTTCTGTATTAACCGGCTTCTTTGCTTCTGCTTCCAGAAATACCTTTCCGGCATATCCGGTCTGTGCAAGTTTCTCCTGATACTGTTCCTGTGTCAGAACGACTTCCGGCTGCAATACCGAAAAGATCTGGCGGATTCTTTCCAATGGAAAATTCGGATCAACCAGAACATAAAAATCTCCTGCATAAACAATTCCCATGAAGCATTGCAATGCCTCTACACTCTTTTCCATGAAGCAGACAACCGGTTTCCTTACGGTAAGCTCATCTGCCAGGAATGAACCTGTCTCCTGTGCCTTCTCTTTTAATTCCTGATAGGTGCAGGATGTTTTATCATCTTTAGCTGCCGTCTTACTTCCGTATTTTTCAGCAGAATTTTCCAGATATTCTAAAATATTTCTCATTTACTGTTCCCTCATCACCACATTTCCCCCAAAAATGTGTTTTCTCCTTCCTGGTTATTTATGTGTACTATTTCACATAGTACACTCTTCACTGTTATTATACCATGACTTTAAATGCAAGTCAATTACAAGTAATATCTTTCCTACATAAATTATAATAATAATAGAATCTTAAGAGAAAATCAAGGGATTTCTTAAATCTTTCTTAAATATTCTCATTTAAAAATGCTTGAAACAACTGGCTTTTCAGGGTTTTTTGTTACTAATTTGTCACTAATTAAATATACTTACCTGTATCTTTAATCTATCATTTTTCACTTTCTTTGTCTAGTAGAACAATCGACTTTATATCTATTATCCTGCTTACTTTTATTGCACAAATTCATAAAGCTGCTCTATTCCATCACCACCTGAAGTTTACCCAGCTGCACTCCGGCGGCACCGGCATAGCCATCCATGCCGTTCCCGGTTTCATTGTCAAGCTGCCAGGAATAATAGTTTTCCCAACCGGTGCGACTCTGTACTTTGCCTTTCTGGTTACATATCCTGCCGGTGTTGTATAGTAAATTTCAACCATGTCTATGTCGTTGACAAGGTCTCCTGCAAATCCGTTATTGCCATCCTGGATATTATATCCTGTTACATACGGGTACCAGCGGCCGTTTCTGGTATGGACTCTGTATTTTACACTTCCGATATCTACTTTTACTGCGATACCTCTTATCGGATGAACGGCATCCCCTGCATAATCATCTAGATTCTTTACCTCGGAATACCATCTTCCACCGGCATAAACTTTATAATAAACATTCGGCACTGTCTGATTCTTCTGCGGTGCTGTATACAGCCCGATGATATCCCCATCATTGCAGAACACTCCGGAATCGAGCTGATACTTTGCCTGTCCGGATACAATGGCGATAATCTTTCCATGCCCGGAACCGCCAACCGCCGCTTCATATCCACATGGATCCGTTGGATTTTTATAGGATGTTCCATTTCTGACATGGTAAAATGTTTTCCATCCATTTCACCGCAGAAACTACAGGTAAAGGAATCCAGTGTTTCCTCTATCTCATATTCTTCAATATCCAGCTCTTGAAAGCAGCCCTGCTGTGCTTTCATGGTGATGGCTGCTGCCTCTGTCTGTACCAGTGTCTTTGCCTGTGTTCTTTTTACTCCCATGGTTTTCGCCAGCCTGGCTTATGGGATGGGAGCAAAATTTAACTACCGAAAAAACAGATATGATACCAGACTTATCGTCTAATCCAGAATTATTAGAAAGTATAAAAAAATTAAGCAAACTTAATAAAGAACACCAGCAAACAATTTTTGATAATATAACTTACTGGTACGAAAAAGAGGGGCATTAAATGCCCCTCTTTTTTATAGCTGTTAGGTCAGCTATTTTCTTATTTTCTTCCAAACAATCTGTATACGATTGTTCCCAATAAGGCTACGGCACAAATTCCCATAATTATCTTAATATACAAGTACCAGCCTGCTACCATTCCGATCAAAAATAAGACTACTATTACCCAGAATAAAATATTTCCTGCTTTTTTCATTGCTTTATTCTAACAGATATGCTATCATGAATAAGGGTTGGGGCTTTCGTCCCATACCCCCGAAGCATTTATTTTAATGCTTCTATCAAAGCTGCAAGGGCAAGTACAGCTTCAATAATCAATTCGGCTATCTCTTTGCGAGATAGCTTTTCTTTTTTCTTATGTTTCTTAGCCATCTGTCTTTCTCCTTTCCTTTTGATGATGTTATTATAACTCTACTTTTAGCAGATTCCAATACTAAAAAAGTATTTTTTCTACTTTTAGTATTGATTTTTTTCTACATTCTGTAGTATACTTATCTTAGGAGGTATTAACAATGAGCAATGATGACTTATATAAAAAAATTTTTTCTCAAAATTTGAAAAAATTTATGGCTCTTAACAACAAAACGCAATCTGATCTAATTAATGATTTAGGATTTGACAAATCCGCAGTTTCCACTTGGTGTAACGGAACCAGACTTCCACGAATGGATAAAGTTAATACTTTAGCAAAGTATTTTAACATCAATCGTTCAGACTTAATTGAGGATAATCCACACAAAGTCACTCCTGATTCCAACATAAAAATTATGGAAATTTATAACCAGCTGAATACTTTAGGCAAGCAGGAAGCTGAAAAACGTGTGCAGGAACTTACATACATTCCAAAATACACTACACCAGATCATTTGATTTTACAGGCTGCAAACAAACTTGAAGAGAATCATTAAAAACTTTATAAAAGGAACACAGTTATTACAAACGAAAAAACATGAAAACTTTTAAATTGTAACCAGCATATAGCTTTTTTAGAAAGGAGACTCTTTATGTCAGACAAACAACAACTCTTTAATATCGTTGACTCCCTGGAAGATGCACAGATAACAACTCTACTCAGCATTGCAAAATTGTTATACGCAAATACTCCTACCCATTCGCTTAGTAAACAGGAGGCTTTTTCAATAGTGAAACAATTTCGTGGAAAGGCTGCTCCTGTTGCAGACGAAAACAAGGCTTTAACGGAAGCACTGGAGGAAAAATATGAAAGTATTGATTGATGCAAACATTATTATTGATTTTGCAACAAATCGAGAACCATTCGCTGAACAGGCACAAAAAATCTTTGAATTAGTAAATAATTCTGAAATTGAAGGATTCATTGCTGTTCATAGTATTCCAAACCTGTTCTATATTTTAAGAAAATCTATGGATAGTACTAGCTTACGTCTGTTTCTTCTTGGATTATGCAATTTGCTAACCGTAGTATGCATCGATGAAACTATGATAATTTCCGGATTGCAAAATATTTCATTTTCTGATTTTGAAGATTGTCTTCAGTCAGAATGTGCTGAAAAAGCTGGTGTAAAATATATTATCACAAGAAATACAAAAGATTTTGTATACAGTTCCATACCCGCTATTACTCCAAATGATTTTTTTAACCAGTTATAATAATAGAAAAACCGCCCGGTGTTACCAGCACCGAACGGTTTAACTGAAGATACTTTCTCAGGGCAGATGCCTGATATAATATCCACTCGCAAAGCATATTATATCATCAATACATCTGCTTTGCAAGTAGGTGTATTTTTATGTACTGCTATTTTTCGTGCCAGACTCTGATGCATAAAGGCTTTTCCGCTATATATAAGCTTTTGTGAAAAATGATGCGTTTTAAATGTTTCTTAACTTTTACCCATCTGTTTCTCTCTCTTTTTCAGCAGATTTCCTATCGACAGATCCCTTTTCTTCTGCTAAAATCTATTCATTGAATTTTTTAGGAGGAAAAACCGTGGAACCACTTGTAACTATTATCGTTCCTGTATACAATACACAGGAATATCTCACCCGCTGCCTGGACAGCATCGTAAACCAGTCCTACAGACATTTTGAACTTCTCCTGATTGATGACGGAAGCCGGGATGATTCCGGCAGAATATGTGACGACTATGCAGCAAAAGACTCCCGGATAAAAGTGTTCCATCTGGAAAACGGTGGGGTTTCCAATGCAAGAAATTTCGCACTCAACCACGCATCTGGAGAATACATTCAGTTTCTCGACAGCGATGACTGGATCAGTCCGGAAGCAACCAGACTGTTTGTCCGCACAATTACCACCAGTCAGTGTGACATGGTAATCTCTGACTTCTACCGTGTGTCAGGAAAACGTCTCTCACAAAAAGGGGATATCGAAGAAGATGGTGTCATGACCCGGCAGGAATTTGCTAATATTATGCTTGAAAATCCGGCAGACTTCTATTATGGAGTACTCTGGAATAAGTTCTACCGCCGTGAAATCATTGAATCCGTACATTTACGCATGGATCCTCAGATCAGCTGGTGTGAGGATTTCCTGTTTAATCTGGAATATATCCGCCATGCAAACAGTTTTGCAGCACTCCAGGTTCCGGTATATTATTATGTAAAACGAAAGGGAAGTCTTATATCTACCCAGAGCATTAACCTGACAAATACAATGAAAATGAAACTGAATGTATTTGAATATTACAACCGCTTTTATAAAGATGTGTATGATGAAGAGGCATATGAGAATATCCGGCTTCAGGTATATCGATTTTTCATTACTTCTGCAAAAGACGGCATCGTACCTCCGCTCAGCGGCAGCCAGAAACTGGGCAATGAGAAAACCCGCATCCATAAGGCAGCCCTTGCTGGCGATGATGCGATTCTGGATGCTTACCGCGACCGCAAATTACTCGAATATTATTTTGATACGGTTTCAAAAAAGAACAGCCTTTCTCTTCCGGAAACAATGGTATTATATTATCTGCATCATTCCGGTCAGTATACTTCCATCCGTGATCTTGCAGACTGTATGCAGATGAGCAGCCGCATGGTATCTGTCTCTCTCCAGAAACTGATACGAAAAAATATCATCCGTTTTTCTTCGGAGAAAAAACTGTCATCCGTTACTTTTCTTCCTCTGTCCGAAACGATTTTAAAGGATCTGGAACTGGCTGAAACAGATTTTCGCAACACACGTTTTCTCGGATTTTCCAAAGAAGAAATAGCTGCCTATACCGAATCCACGAAGAAAATCCGCAGCAACATACAGGCAGCCCTTTTTCCGCTCTGATGAGCGGAATTTTTCTTATTTTATTTTTACTTCTTCCTATCTAATGGCAGTTACTTTGTAGTCCTGTGCTTCCACTGCCTTCTTTAACACCTCATCATCCACCGGTGCATTAAGCTTTACAACAGCAGTTCCTTTCTCATGGCTTGCCTCAGCACTGTCTACCTGTGGAATCTCTTCGAGTGCCTTCTTTACATGTGCCTCACAATGTCCACACATCATTCCTGTAATCTCGATTACCTTTGTATTTTCTTCCATTTCTGAAATCTCCTTTTTCTCTTCTTTTTCTTCTTTCTTTTCTATCTGCAAAGACTGATTATCTGCACGGAACAGATTCAGTCTTAATGCATTCATAACAACGCAGAAGCTTGATAAACTCATCGCAGCCGCACCAAACATCGGATTCAGCTTCCATCCGAGGAGTGGATAATATACACCTGCCGCAAGCGGAATTCCTATGACATTATAGAAAAATGCCCAGAATAAATTTTCATGAATATTCCGCAGAACCGCCCTGCTCAGATGTATTGCGGTACACACATCCATAAGGCTGCTCTTCATCAGGACCAGATCTGCCGCATCCATGGCAACGTCCGTTCCTGCACCTATGGCTGCTCCGATATCCGCACTGGTCAGTGCCGGTGCATCATTGATGCCATCGCCTACCATAATCGTCTTTCCTTCTTTTTTCAGTTCCCGGATAACCTCATCCTTACCCTCCGGAAGGACACCTGCCCTCACTTCGTCCACACCTGCAAGCTTCGCTACTGCTTTTGCAGTTCTCTCATTATCTCCGGTCAGCATTACCACTTTCATTCCCATTTTTTTCAGACGGCTGATTGCTTCCACGCTGTCCTCTTTCAGGGCATCAGCAACCGCAATGATTCCACAGAATTTTCCGTCCTGTGCAAAGAACAGTGGTGTTTTTCCCTGCTCTGCCAGATGCCATGACTTCTGCAGCACATCTTCCGGAATCCTTACCTTCTCTTCGATAAATTCTCTCTTACCGCCGAATACCTCTTTGCCATCCAGTTTTGCAGAAAGACCATTTCCGGCAACTGCCTGGAAATCTTCCACTTCCCTTCCCTTTCTGAACTCCGGATATTCCTCACAGTATTTAATAATGGCCTTTGCAAGTGGATGCCCGCTCTTGCTCTCCAGACGATATGCAAGGGACAGAAGTGCATCCTGATCCGTATGATCTGCCGGTAAAACATCTGTCACTTCCGGCTCGCCTTTGGTAATTGTTCCCGTTTTGTCCAGTGCTACCATCTTCGCTTTTCCGGTTTCCTCCAGTGCCACGGCATTTTTAAACAGTATACCGTTTTTTGCCCCCATACCATTTCCTACCATAATGGCAACAGGTGTCGCAAGCCCAAGTGCACACGGGCAGCTGATAACCAGTACGGACACGCCTCTTGCCAGTGCAAATCCCGTATCTTTTCCGGCAAGGAGCCATACAATAATGGTAATAACCGCCAGAACGATAACCGTAGGAACGAATACATAGGACACCTTATCCGCAGCCTTTGCAATCGGCGCTTTCGTTGCCGATGCATCCCTTACCATTTTGATAATTTTAGACAATGCCGTATCTTCCCCGACTCTTACTGCCTGACATTTCAGATAACCATAGTCGTTCAGTGTTGCTGCAGAAACCATATCACCCGGCTGTTTATCCACCGGAATACTTTCGCCTGTCAGTGCGGATTCATTCAATGCACTGCTGCCTTCCAGAATCGTTCCGTCCACCGGAACACTTTCTCCCGGACGTACCGCAAAAATATCGCCCGGCTTTACCTGCTCAATGCTTACAACCGTTTCCACACCATCTTTAATCAGTACTGCCGTTTTCGGTGCAAGCTTCATCAGATTCTTTAACGCATCCGTCGTTCTTCCTTTGGAATAAGATTCCAGCATTTTACCCAGGGTAATCAGGGTAAGAATCATTGCCGCAGATTCAAAATAAAATTCATGCATATAATGCATGGCATGTTCCATATCGGTCTTTACCACCGCATCCGTCATAGCCAGCAATGCATATACACTATAGCCAAAAGAGGCCCCGGAACCGAGTGCTACCAGAGTATCCATGTTCGGTGATAAATGGAGTGCACTCATGACTCCGCTGATAAAGAACTTCTGGTTAATAACCATAATCGCTATGGTAAAAAGCATCTCAAGAATACCGATTGCAAGATGATTCTCTGCCAGAACAGCCGGAAGCGGCCAGTCCCACATGGTATATCCCATAGAAACATACATCAGTGGAATGAGCAAAACCAGTGATGCAATCAGTCTGTTACGCAGTGTAATAGTTTCTTTTGACTGAATCTGCTCCTCTTGACTCTCCGTTTCTGTGTCCTGTGTATTTTTATCAGCTTTCAATGATGCTCCATATCCGGCATGTCTGACTGCCGCAATAATTTCTTTTGGTAATGCCGTACCTTCCACCGTCATGGAGTTTGTCAGAAGGCTGACCGCTACGGAATCCACACCATCCACCTTCGATACTGCTTTCTCTACATGTGCACTGCAGGCAGCACAGCTCATTCCTGTTACTTTATATTCCTGCATTTCTAACTCCTTTCTTTCACATCCTACTTCATCAACTTCTGAAGCAAGGCTGTCAGTTCATCTATTACTTCATCATTTCCTTCACGGATATCTTTTGCCACACAGGTCTTGATATGATTTGTCAGCAATACTTTGTTAAAACTGTTCAGTGCCGCATTCACAGCAGCCACCTGCGTAATAATATCCACACAGTACGCATCTTCCTCAACCATTCTCTTGATTCCCCTGACCTGACCTTCAATCCGGCTGAGCCTGTTCAGCATATCTTTATATTCTTTTTCTGTCCGCTCCTTTGTCTTGTGTCCATGACAACAACAGTTCAGATCATCCATTTTCTAGTCTGCCTCCTTTTTCTGTTTTTATGCATTATATACCCCCTAAGGGTATATGTCAAGAAAAATCTATATTTTATTAATGTAAAATTTTAAAAAATAAGTGTGTTCATTTTAATAATAACGTGTTATAATACGATATCATTAAGAACAGGAGAAAATTACATATGCGAAAAAAAATAGGTATTAAAGTCGTAGCAAGCATGCTTGTTCTGACTGTCGTATTTCTGATTACCATTAGCCTTAATTCAAGTTCCGTAAATGAACTTTCAAAATCGGCAAAGCTTATTTCGGATCAATATTTAAGTCTCGAGACATACAGCAGCACGCTGGTAAAAAATAATCAGACATGCAAACTCAACAGTAACCTTATTGTATTAAGCACCAGTGCAAGTACATCATCAAGTCTTGCAAGTTCTGCATCTCAGATTATTGCCAATGTTCAGATGACCAAGACAACGATGCTGAAACTGTGCCAGAAAATTGGAAATGATGATTTGACGAAAGCATTCCAGGATTATTATGATTCCCTGACCGATATGACAAATGCTTTCCAGAGTGTTGCAGATTTCTATCTTGCCGGAAAATATGATGAAGCACTGGCAAAGAATAATGAAATCTACACCCTTTCCACTACAGTAACTAAATATGAAAATGCTTATGAAGCCTGTCTGAGTGAAAATGTAGAAGCAATTACTTCCAAAGTACACTCACAGATCAAACGTACCACAGTAATCACAAATTCCATGGTCGTTGTATTCATCATATTTGCTATTTGTTCTGGTCTCTATCTTGCCATTACTATTGTTTATCCGGCAAGAAATGCCAATAAACAGTTAAAGAAGATTACTACGGATATTAACAATAACAGCGGTGACCTGACGCAGAGAATAAAAGTCCGCAGCAAAGATGAAGTCGGACAGCTTGTCAGCGGTATCAATGTATTTATGGCAGAATTGCAAAGCATCATGAAAAAGATTCAGTCCGAATCCCTCTCTATGATCAATTCGGCAGAAACCATGCAGAACGGAGTCAACAATTCAAACGAAAATGCAAACTCCGTATCTGCTTCTATGGAAGAATTAGCCGCTACCATGCAGGAAGTTGCAGCCACGGTCGATCAGATTACGACAAACGCACAGACAGTCCTTGCCTCCGCAACCGAGATGCGGGAGAATGCCGGAAATGGTGCAAGCCTCGCACTTGACATTAAAAACCGTGCAAGTGAAATCAGTGAAAAAACTGCTGCCAATATGGATTCTGCCACGAAGATGGTGGCAGAGCGTAAAGTCGTTCTGAAAGAATCCATTGAAAACAGCCGGAATGCAGAAAAGATTGCTGACTTTGTAGAACAGATTCTGAACATTACAAACCAGACCAACCTGCTTGCACTGAATGCTTCTATCGAAGCCGCAAGAGCTGGAGATGCCGGACGGGGCTTTGCCGTAGTTGCAGAACAGATTCGTGTGCTTGCCGATGACAGCCGTGCTGCTGCCACAAATATCCAGGCACTCAGTAATGTCGTAATTGATTCCGTAAATACACTCAGTGACAATGCGGATGAAATGCTTAACTTTGTAAGCACTGATATCTTAAATGATTTCAGCGAATTTGTAGATATCGCTGCATGTTACAGCCAGGATGCAGATAAAGTAGAACATATCATGAACCGTTTCAATGAGAATGCACAGGAACTGGAAGAAACCATGTCCAATATTACGGACGGTATCGATGGCATTAATACTGCCGTGGATGAAAGTGCCAGAGGTGTGGCAGATGCTTCGGAAAACACTACTACACTGGTAAATGCCCTTGCACTGATTAAGACAGAAGCGGATGGAAACCAGCATATTGCCGAACTGTTATCCGACGAAGTAAAGAAGTTTAAACAGATATAACATGAATTCTAATATAAAAGCAAAAAGGGAATGGAAACAATGTTTCCATTCCCTTTTTGCTTTTACAAACCGTTATCTTAATAGTCATCATCCAGATCTTCTGCATATCCGTCAATGACAGAACGCTGGTTCTTCGTTACTGCTCTTTTAATCGTCTTAACTGTTCTTACAATATATCCAATCACTACAAGATCAGATATACCATCTGCAATCAGGATACATCCTAAGAATACCATCAATACAGCATTGGTTTCAAATGGATTTACAATGGCAATGACACCAAGCACAATCATTAACACGGCTGTTACCATAACCCAGATCCAGCCGCCTGCCTTGATTCTTCCAAGGTCGATGGCATACTGAATCTTCAGGACACCGTCAATCAGCATAATAATGCCAAATGCCATGGTCACAAACTTTGCAAGCACATCCGGCTTTGCTATAATGGCAATTCCGATAATCAGCAAAGTTGCACCCTGTACCAGTCCATAAGAGCCAAATACTTCCATGCTGTCCACCTTAAAATGTGCAACCAGACGGATTAATCCCCAGATGCACGCCACAATTCCCGTTGCATAGCAGATTATTCTGGCAGATGACTCCGGAAATGCAATAAACAGCACTCCGATTAAAATTAATGATAATGCAAGAAATATGATTTCCCGCTGAAACCGGTTAATCGCCTGTTTTATTTCTTTCATATAGATCATTCCTTTCTGTTTTTCATTTATTCATTTGTATTACTTAATTATACTGAAACGAAAATCATCTGTCAACTTAATCGGATATTTTCTTCTCATCATAAGTATCGAGAAAATGATGTTTTACACCGCCCTGTTTATACGCGATCACGGTGCTGAGATTTACATTTTCCACACTCCGGAAAATATTTCCTTCCACAAACGGATTGGTCTCTTTCATTTCCTTAATCAGCTGCTTAATCTCCTGACGTTTGGATTTATTGCTTCCATCACTGTTACAGGTCGTACAGGTATCCGTAAACCGGCAGGCACACTGAATAAACCCGAGGTGATTATAATCTCTCCATTCCTTAATGCTGTCCTCTCTGACAAGATATAACGGACGAATCAGCTCCATGCCTTCAAAATTCGTACTGTGCAGCTTCGGCATCATGGTCTGTACCTGCGCACCGTACAACATTCCCATCAGAATCGTTTCGATTACATCATCGTAATGATGACCGAGTGCAATCTTATTGCAGCCAAGCTCCTTTGCCTTATTGTACAGATGACCTCTTCGCATTCTGGCACAGAGATAGCATGGTGACTTCTCCACATTGTATACGGAATCAAAAATATCCGTTTCAAAAATCGTAATCGGGATATGCAGTTTCTTTGCATTCTTCTTGATAATCTCCAGATTTTCCGGACTATATCCCGGATTCATCACCAGAAATGTCAGTTCAAATGAAACCTTATTATGCAGTTTTAATTCCTGGAAAAGCTTTGCCATCAGCATTGAATCCTTTCCGCCGGAAATACAGACGGCTATCTTATCGCCTTCTTTTACCAGTTCATATTCCTTCACTGCCTTTGTAAATTTACACCAGATGCTTTTGCGGAATCTCTTTCTAAGACTTTCTTCCACATCCAGATGATAAGTATCCTCTTCCTCCTCTTTGCTGCTCCGCTCCAAAAGCCAGGCAAGATATCCTCCCTTCAGTCCGACTGCATCAATGCCCTGTTCACACAGCCATTCCACAAGGTCCACACTCTTTTCTCCGCGCTTACAGTAAATCACTACCTTCTTCCCTGCAAACTGCTCCACATCCGCACGAATTGCATCTTCCGGAATATTTACCGCCTCCGGCAGATGTCCATATGCATAAGACATATCATCCCTCATATCCACAAGCATATAAGAATTGTCATATGCCGCAAGCTCCTGAACTGATATTTCCCTGTTTTCCATCATTTGTTTTCCTTTCTGTTGTAATGCTATTATTATACCCATATTTTTTTCCGCTTTCAACTAATTTTTTCTTCTGATATACCAGGCAGAATATATTTTATCACTAATATTTTTATACTTTTACATAGTTATCCGATTAGAAAATTAAATTATACAATAGGAGAATAAATGTTGCGAAAGGATTCCATTATTATGAAAGAATTAAACTTCACTGATATCAGCCGCCGCTTAAAAGAAATCCGCCTCTCCAAAGGACTTACCCAGGAATATGTTGCCAATATCGCAGATGTAAATACCAGCCACATCAGTAATATTGAAAACAACCGGGTAAAAGTATCTCTCAGTACGCTTGTCCAGATGTGCAATGCACTGGGTGTCACGGTAGATTATATTCTTGCCAATGACTATGATGATACTTCCTCTGCCCTGGATCAGGAAATTTTAAAAGAATTAAAGAACTGTACACCGGAGAAAAAAGAACAAATCTTAAAAATCATTCATATTCTGAATGAAACAGACTAAACCTGTATGTTTACTATACCATTTATGGAGAGGCTATGAGTCCTCTCCATTTTCTTTATTATCAATCATACATTCCTTCTGAAGCTGCATTCCATAGCGGAAACCGGTTTTAAATCCTGCTTTCTGCGCCTGAAACTGTAATTCATACAGCTTATCCCGAATCTCTTCCTGTGTCATCGCTTCTCTGCGGTCAAGTTCCGCGGCTATCTCGCCGGCAAATTGCTCCACATTTCTGTGATCCGGCCACATATCCGGCTTTTCCAGACATATTTCGTATATTTCATCCAGTAACTCTGCCATACCTTTTCTCCCTTCTTACGTCTGCTTTCACTTTCTGACAATTATCATTATAATGAGAGATTATGACAGAGAATGTCATAGTTTCATATTTTTATACCTGTTGTTCTACTTTTACCCCTTTTAATCCCTTCCCAAATGTTAAGTTCCTGTTCTGCCATCAAGGATTCTTACGTCATCTCCCTGGCTGCGTATCCATCGGTTAATTCCCATTCCAAATACTTCTGCCGAAATAATGTAAGTACCCTGTTCCTTATTTTCTGATTCTATCACCGCAGTCGGAATCCTGTCAAGTACTGCTTCCAGACTTCCACCCCTGTATTCAAAACGTATCTTTTGCAGTTTTCCTCCATACATGAACTGTATTCTCTTACGAAATTCCCCTTCCTCAAACCGGTCCTTATACGGAATGGAAAAATGCTCCCGCAGAATCTCCAGACTTCTAATCCGGTCAATGCGGTAAATCGTCGGAAAAGAATCATTCATCACATCAAAATCCTGCCTTACTTCGTCCTTCTCATCGATAAATGCCGTCACATAAAAATAGTATTCCGAAAACATAATGGCAACCGGCTTCAGTTTTCGCTGCACCACCTGATTTCCTGTACTCTTTTCATATTCCACCAATATGTAATTCCGTGAATGGATCGCCTCTGCCACCTTCCACATATTTTCCATAAAACTTTTTCCATGCCTCGGCTCAATATAATGGAACTCCTCATTCTTAATCATATCCATGACCATTTTCTTATTCAATTCCGGCGCACAGCAGTTAATCAGCCGTTCCAGAATCGAATCCATCTCTGACTTTAAAAACGGTCTGCTCTCCAGCAGAATCTTGCAAATCGCCAGAATCTCACTGTTATTCAGCATCTTCTGATAGATTTTCTCCAGTCTGTGTCCCTTCTTCTTCCTGTCATAAACAATATTATTTATATATGCGTCATTCTCATTCGCCGACACCAGATAATTCTTAATCGTCGCAATATCCCTCTGAATACTGCGTACATCCACCTTATACCGCATCGCCTCTACTTGGACATTCACTACATCACCATTCATCAGTCTGGTATATATCCCAAGCAGACGCCCCGCCTTCTCTGTATTCCCTTCCTGCAAAACTCATCCTTCTTTCTCTTTTTTATGCGTATTTAATATCCAGCAATGAAAAATCAAATATATCTCCCATCGATGTATGTACCTCTTCCTCATGCTCCATATAACTGCTGATACATTCCACAGACTTCGCAATATCATTCAGTTCATTTTCCCGATACAGCCGGCTGGTATTTCTTGCATCATACAGTGCATCATGTTTCTTTCCCGAAAAGGTAATTCCACACAGATTCAATGCCCGCTCCAGCGAAATGGCTTCCTCACTGTTTACCTTCTCACAGAAAATCTTCTGGAAATCATACCAATGCGCAAACATATAGGCAACCTTCCGGTCACAGCAGAACTGCTTTAACTCCATCTCTTCCCTGACCTGTGCCATATCATTTTCACTCCACGCATATATCTCATAAGTCTCTTCGTCACACCAGTTTAAAAACTTCTGATAGGCATTTTCAAATGTGTCCGCCCCGATAACCTTATTCGTGGAAATCCCTGTCAGTTCCCTGTATTTTCTTCCGATCACAGCATTATACTCCGGCCGCACATAAGCCTTAAAACAATCCACCTCTTCCATTTCCTCATTCAGCATCACCGCCCCGATCTCTATAATCTCCCTTTTACACTGCTTCTTTATCTCAGGAAACTTTTCGCTCACCGGATTCATCTCGAAATCAACAAAAATATATCGCATACACTCATCCTTCCTGTAAAATACTCTCTTCTATGCTCCTGTCCATCATCTGAACAACTGTTGTTGTACTTATCTGTATCATAAGATTATTCTAACATTATGCTATGACAGATTCTGTCATGGTGGAAAATAATTGCAGTTTTCAGAAGGATTTTCAGGAGCTGCACACAGAATTAGCCCGGATCTATTATACTACAGGGGATGGGGGAATGTAAAGGATGCTACTGGTCTTTCTTTCATCTGTCAAATTTAATGTATTCTTTTGAACAGTATATCTTTTGCACTGGATAGGCGATATCATAGAATTTTAGAGTCTATACTTTGAATTCCAACTGTGATATAATCTATATATTTATATTTGTGCCGCAAACTGAAAAACGGCGGAATGGAGATTTTATGATAATAAGTGCAAGCCGAAGAACTGATATACCTGCTTTCTTTTCAGACTGGATTATAAACCGTTTGAAAGAACAATATGCCTATGTCCGTAATCCTATGAATATTCACCAGGTAAGTAAAATTAACCTATCTCCGGATATTGTTGACTGCATTGTTTTTTGGAGTAAAAATCCAAATCCTATGCTTGAAAAAATTAATCTTCTTGAAAATTATATGTTTTATTTTCAATTTACACTCAATGCATATGAAGAAGACCTTGAAGCAAATCTTCCCTCTTTGCAAACCAGAATTAATACATTTCAGACTCTGTCTAATTGTATTGGAAAAGAACGTGTTGTGTGGCGTTATGATCCTATTATTATTAATGAGAAATACTCTATTGACTGGCACATAGAAAATTTTAAATATCTCGCAGATCAACTATATCCTTATACAGAAAAAGTAACTATAAGCTTTATTGATTTGTATACGAAAATATTCCATAATATTAAAGGAAAAAATATTTATGAATTAACTTATAAACAAAAAGATATTCTCGCAAAGAATTTTTCAGAAATTGCCCATCCACATAACATAAAAATAGATACTTGTGCAGAAGACATTGATTTGTCCTCTTATGGTATAAGTCATGCCAGATGTATTGACGATAGACTTATTTCAAAATTGCTTAATTGTTCCATGGATGTAGAAAAAGATAAAAATCAAAGACTGGAATGTGGCTGCATCGCAAGCATTGATTTGGGTTTATATAATACTTGTCAAAATGGGTGTGTATATTGTTATGCAAATCATAATTGCACTATTCGTAAGCAAAATTTTGATGCATATGATCCATTTTCCCCATTGCTCTGCAGTCATGTAACAGAGCTTGACAAAATAACAGAACGTAAAGTTAAAAGTCAAAAAAACATGCAACTAAGCCTATTTAATATATAATTCCCAAAATTTCCTCAGCAGAATTGTACACAAGGCTTCACTGCTGAAACTCTTCTTTTAATTTTTTACATACCTCCATACCTAACCGGTAATATTCTTCCAATGTCATCTTATCTGAATAAAATAATTCATAATTTTCATCTATACGACAGACCAGCGGTCTATGTTCATAAATACTGCATAGATTATTTTGCAAGTATCTGCAAACTCCATCTCATCTGTCCAATTCCATATGTTCCTTTGTTTTACTCAGATTTTTACAGCAGCATCCACAACAATCACATAGAAACATTATATTCAGCAATTTTTTCAAGTTCTAAACGAATAAGAGATTTAATCTGATTCATGTCAAGAACATACTTTTCTTCGTCTGTACTCCCTTGTGATGCATGGTTTGATATTGTCAATATTGGTTTACACTTTTTTCACAAGGATGTTCGGCCTTATGCTGCCTCTTGTAGTGAAGCATAGTATTGTTGCCGCTTAACCATCGGAGGTAGTCCACCATTAGCAGAGCAGATCCTCCGGTTATTCCAATAACTGATAAAATATCTCCAAATAAGAGTTTTTAACTGTTCTACAGTCATCGAGGTAACGTCGTAGCATCCATAAAGTAATTCTTCTTTGAATCGTGCCCACATACTTTCACATCTTACATTGTCATGGCATCTGCCACCGGCACTGTTCATACTTTGAAGAATGCCATATTTATTGATTGCGTTACGGTACAATTCGCTAGTATACTGTGTACCTCTGTCGCTGTGAAGAATGGCACCCCGGAGCATCGGGTATGCTTTATAGGCATTCTCTAAGGTTTGTTCACAAAGGTCAGCTTTCATATTCGTATCCATAGCCAGACCTAACACTGCTAAATCGTAGCAGTCGAAGATAGCTGAAACATACAGTTTTCCATCGGAAGCTTTTATTTCAGTCATATCTGTAATACACTTTTCGAGAGGTTTCTCAGCTGAAAAGTCCCGCTTAATTAAATCATCTGATTTCCGAGCTTCTTTATCTGCTTTGGTAATACTGTTAGGCTTACGCTTCGGTTTATGAGTAAGACCAATTTCTTCCATAACACGATAAACAGTTCTCTCCCCAGGAATGTCTACTCCTTCCAGCTGTTTGAGCTGTAACGCCTGATACATACGGATCCTTCCATATGTATCATTGCATTCATCTTCGCGGCAAATAGCAACCATCGCATCTGCCAACGGCTGATATTTCCAAGGAGTCGCTTTTGTTTTTAGATATTTATTGAATGCCTGTCTGGAAACATGAAGTGCTCTGCAATAAAAAGAAATTTTACCCTTGATCCTGCCGTCATCCGTTTTGATTGCAATAAACATTAATCTCTGTTTTTTGCTGACTTCCGACGGCTGGCTGCGAAAAAAGCACTTGCTTCCTCAAGAAATTCATTTTCTTCCTTTAAACGGCGGATTTCCTTATCCTGCTCTTTCACACGTTTTCTGAGCTCGATAAGCTCATCATTAAGTGATAAAGCATTTTTAGGATGCTTCTGAAGAGCTAAGGCGTCCTTCTTTAAATGCTTTTACCCAGCAGTAAATCGTGCCATCTGGTATGCCCAGTTCTTTAGCTGCTTTGGCTCCGCCTATTTCCTGAGCAAGCTTAACTGCCTGTGCTTTGTATTCGTTGTCATAGGTTCTTTGATTTCGTGCCATAATGTTTTCTCCTGTTCTCGTATTGATTATGATTATATCAAAATCCTTGAGAATGTGGTGTCAACTTTTATGATACAACATCACTATCAATTCATAGCAGATTAGTTTACACACCCTTTTGCAACCCTTTCAAACGCATTTTTAATCTTATATAATTTCTAAATCTAATTATGTTCCATTTTGGACCTTTTTCAAAATTATATCGAAAACAAACTTTATATAACATTTTCCTCCCAGATAACCAATAACAAACATTATACATTTTCAGTTTATCATCTTTTTCAAATCGTTCAATAATCTCATTAAAATTACATTCTTCCTGAGCAGATATAGTAAATACTATAAGCTTAAATGATTGCATACAATACACTTGCTTATTTCTTTTTTGCTTTTTCAATGAACATTCTTGCATATTTTTCTATCCGCCTTTCACAATTTATCTTACCATCACGAAAATCAGGACACCCACCAGCGCAATAGTATTTTACCAAACAATCTTTACATTTAATTATAAGATTCACATCATTGTTATATACAAATTCTTCCATCTTATCAGTATTTAAATATAGCACTCCATTTTTTAAATTCGCAAAGTAATATTTAGTATTATCTCGGTCTGTACAACAAGATATATGACCATTAAGCCAATAAAACCAATTTATCATTCTCATATGTTCACAACCATATTGATACCAATAATCTATTTTTTTCTCTGGTTTTGAATCTATTATTGTAATTTTACCACTGGAAATTTTTTTGATATTTTCAACAAAATTAGCCCAATCGTGTAATGATATACGTTCAATTCCATTTGTACTTGCATCACCTGTCACAATTACTGCTGCTATTTTTATTGAGCTTTCCGGAAAGTATTTCATAAAAAAGTCGATATATTTTTCTAAATTATTAATGGTATTATATGTAATAACACTTGAAAAATGCTTTAGTTTTCCTGATTTATATATTTCCAAAGCATTGTCAAACATTAAATCAAATCCCGACATTTTTCCTTTATATTTTCTATATTTTTCATGAATATCTTTGGGTCCATCAAGCGAAATGACAATTTCATCCACACTGTCCAACACTCGTGATATTAGCCCATTATCCCAAACACAATTCGTGGTCATTAACACTGATGACATTCTATTCTGTTCCTTACACTTATTTCTAAAATAATTAGATATTTTTTCAAGCAATCCTAATTGACATACGGGTTCTCCACCATAATCAAACGAAAGACGAACTGTTTCTAAATTTGAATATCTTTTTATCCATTCAAAATATGCATCAATTACTTGAAATGCAATTTTTTCATTTAATACCTCTTTATGTTCTCTAATATATTCTGCTTCACTACAATATAAACATTGCATCGTACAATTGTTTGAAAGTGGAAGATTTAATTTGCCAAGCTTAACACATTCTTGCATCAATTCAAATTTTATCTCATTTTTTTCATCGGATTTGACAATTATATGCTTCCCCTCTCTTAACACTTGATATCCATTTTCAAAAAATCCCTTCATAAATAACCTCCAATCGAATAGAATGGAAAACTCGCTAATTTCCAGACTTCACACACCACTGTAAGCATGATTCTGTATGCATCAGTTCAATCAACACGTCTTGCAACGGACACCCTTGCTGTTCCACTATACATTACCACTACCCAGGCATGTTCAGAACTTACACCCATTAGAGTATACCCATGGTGTGCAAAGCAAAAAGGGAGCTTGCATAATCGCAACCTCCCTCTCCATTACCTCTTTAGATTTAATGTACTACTGGCAGCAACTAGCGAAACATTCACTACAATTTCCCTTAGCTTCACCACCATTACAGCAGCTATCGCAGTCACAAGTTTTCAAGTCAATAGCTTTTCTATATGCTTGAAATTTCTCTGCGAATGATAAATCCATAGAGATTTTTCCCATTAACAAACGATAATCATGTGACATTACAGTATCCATGCCAATACCTCCTTCTATTTGTTATTTTATATTAATTCTACATATCTAAGGCATATCTCATAGGATTTGGAATACGATTTTGCAATACGCACTCAACATAATAGCAAATGTATGCTATCTCCTTTTTTGATATTTCCCCTTCAAAGTAGAGTTTAATATACTCATCTGGATTAGACAAAAATATTTGTCTCTCTTCTTTACTACTAATCAAAGTTCCTATTAAGATCAGGACTTTCTCATTCTCAATAAATGAAGAATAATCCGAACTATACTGGTTATGTAACATAGAACGTACTATTTCTGCCTCTTCCTCTTTAGTTGTTTCCAACTTCTGTGATGGCCAATCATGTATTTCTACTTTTTTATCTAATAAATCTTTAAAACAAAGTGGATTATCACTTAATGGATTTTTAGAATATCCATATGTTACTGCTGGACATCCTCTACATGATTTAAAAAACATACATTTTCCACAAGTCTCATAATTTTCTGCTCTCCTAAACTTTTTTAGTAATTCATTGCCTAAAAAGATATCTTCCATTTTCTGTTCTGGCATTTTTCCTATTATCGCTGGAAATCTTCTGCAGGCAGCTATTGATCCATCTGCAAGGATAGTATAGCAAGTAAATCCTACATAACATCCTCCAATAGCCGAAAACTCATCGATATCATATGGATAAAACTCATCATTATCATAATGTAACAATTGAAAGAACTTTGACTTTTCAGATATTCTTATTTGCTTTCCTAATGATTTTATTTTTTTCTTTTCTTCTAAATACAATTCAAAGTAATTCTTTACCTCTTCTTTCGATAATTGTAAAGAAATATCTTTTGCATTGCCAACACCACACACTAAATCAAAAGCAAATCCTTTTGCTTTTGTATTATTTGACACAAAATTCATTAATGGAATAAGTTCGTCTTTGTTTTCTCCAGTTAGAGTAAACATAATTGTTCCTGGTAAATCATATTCATCGAGCATTTCTAATGCTTTTACTGTAACATCAAAATTACCTTTTCCTCTATAAAAATCATGGGTTTCTTTCAATCCATCCATGCTCATTTGCATTTGTTGTACACCAGCACCCTTGAATACTTTAATAATTTCAGGAGTAAGTGTCTCTGGATTCCCCATAATATATATTCTTTTTCCCCGACGTTTTAATTCTAAAAGAAGATTTTCATAATCTGGATTTAATACTGGATCTCCTCCGGTTATAAAAAAGTCATTAACTCCAAAGTTATACTTTTTCTCAAATTCATTAATATCATCTAGAATTGCAACCATTTTTTCATATGTTAGTTCATTTTCTATTTCGGTTCTATATCTCTCACTTTCAAACATATAACAATGTCTACATCTTTTCATGCATCTAGATGTAATATGCCATTGTACAGAAAGAGAAGCTCTACATTGTTCAGCCATTTATCTACTCCTCAATACTTATAGTCTTATCAACAAATTTATTCCAAAATTCTTTTTCAGAAATGCTACTATTTAAATCCACTTCCACTAATTTGGGAATACTATGTATCATTTCTAAATCCATATCAAATAGCCTTGATAAAACCTCTGTCCATGTATATCTGAGGAAGTCCTTACAATAATCTGCTTTTCTGAACATATCATGGTTATTTGACAATAGTTTTATAGTTGCACAACCACCACAGCAGTGATACTTAAAATAACATTCTTTACACGCAGCAATTGAATCAACAATAAAAGATTCCATATACTTCTGCTTATCTTCATTTCGTGTAACAATCCCATTCTCATTACAATACCCAACTTTAAACTCACACTCGACTTCATTATTCGGAATACACATATTGCTTCTATGGCACGCTAACACACTGCCATCTGGGTACACTACATTCCTAACCGCCAAATTACAAAATCTATCCGATGGTTTATTCTTATATAAAGATGTCGACATATTCTTTTTAAATAACGAATATCGTTTGAGTTCTAAAAAATTTTCCAAAAATTCCCCAAAAGATATATATAACTCATCAGCCTTATCCACCATACAAGGTTGATAAAGACGACTACAAGTAGGAAAATGATACGAAAAAAAATCATCAATTATCTTTAATGAATTAATCGTATGTTTCGTTACAGTTATCTTAAAAGATAAGTATGCATCTCTTTTGTAAATTTCTTGTGCATTTTCAAATATAATATCATATACTTCATTACCGCCCTTTGGCTTTCTTTGTTTTAAAAATAATTCCTTTGGACCATCAAATGAAAAATACACAAAATCCATATTTTCTGCTAAATAAATGGCATTTGCCTTATCCATAACACCATTAGTGACAATAGACTTATAGCATTTAATACCAGTTTCAACCTCTAACTGTTTTGATACAGCTACTGCTCTTTCTACAGCCGACCAATTCATCGATGGTTCTCCTCCAAATAAAGAAAAAGATATTAGTTTTTTTTCTTTGTTTGCTGCCTCAATAAACATTTGTTTTATTCCATTTTCAACCATATCTGGATTCATAACCTTGCACACATTATGAGTTCCTTCAAAACAGTACGAGCACTGCAAATTACAGGCATTAGTTAAAACAAATACCCTTTTAATTCTATCCTTTCGCTTATAACCACTATGAAATATTGGTTTATTCTTACTCACAATAGTTGTTGGTAAAGAATTACTTGCTTTCGCGATAAAAACTTTATCCATTGATGGAATTACACCAATAATATCATCCTTATACGAAAAGTACTTTATAGTATGAATATAGTCATTAATAATCTGCATTTTGTTTTTCCTTTGCTTTATTTCTTATTTCTTTTTGTATTTTTCTTTAATATTCTCTATCCTCCTTTTTCTCTATACCTTGCTTCATCAAAAATCCCTTTAATTTTCGGCTATAGTAAATTCCACTGACACCGGCACTTCCATCTTCTAATGCCAGATTGCTCAGGCAGTTCCGTAATTCATCAATATCTCTCTGGATAGTCCTTTCATCCACCTTGTATTTCAATGCTTCTTCCGGTTTCTTAATAATGCCGCCAGCCTTCAGTTTGATATATATGGCGAAGATTCTCTCTATTCGCTTATTCTTAATATCCTCCATATCTACTCCTATTTATTGCTTAATATACATTTTGCCTTTGTATTTGTATAACTATATAAATTTTAGCACTAACTAATATTTTTTTCTACTCTTTTTATCATTTTTAGATAAATTGTTATACTTTTTACTTTATTATACCTTTCTTCAATGACATATAATGTCATTTTACAATTTTTCTTTCATTTTTTTCTGATTATTTTTCCTCCGGTTCACTTTTTGATTATCTGCTAACCTATCACCTTTCTTTCGAAAAATCTATGGTCGTTTTTCACCGAATTTTTCCACTCGTCTATCCCCTGTTTTGCCTTCCGAAATCTATTCTACTTATTTACTACGACAGAATATGTCATCATTCAAAAAAAGCCTGAAAGAAATTTTCTTCCAGACTTTTCTATAACTTTTTTATTCAAATTTTACCAATATGTTCAGATTCTACATTTCTTCTATATTTCCAGCAGTTCATTGAGATTGGTTATCTCCATATCCGGCAGGATTCCGGTATTATTTTCCCGCTTCCCGCTGTTCAGCCAGCAGGTATGGATTCCGTATGCCGCCGCACCTTTGATATCGGTATGAATGGAATCTCCGACCATCAGACAATTTTCCGGTTTTACAGAAATCTTTTGGAATACCCGTTCCCAAAATTTCCGATCCGGCTTGCATGCTCCCAGTTCTTCCGATACAAAGACATACTGAAAATATTCCCGGTATTTTTCCATTCTTCTGTTCTGTGCCTTAGTCAGTCCGTTGCTGGCAGCTGCCAGACAATGTCGGTCTGCCAGTTCTTTCACGACAAAATCTGCATTTTCGACAGATTCCGCCGACTCTTCAAAATACGAAAGAAACTTATCGTGCAATGTTTCTTTTGAAGTATTCAGATGATACCTTTCCCTCATTTCATCCATATAATCATACAGATGTTTGTGATAATATTCATGATAACGGCTCTGCAGCTCCTCCGTATCCGGATTGCTTAGATGGTAACGGTTCCAGTGTTTCCAGGATAATGCCCACAATTCCTCATAGACATCTTCATTAATGGACTGATTCTCTTCTTCAAATATACGGCTCATAATGTGCCGCTCCGCTTTCTTATACTGAAATAATGTGTCATCAATATCAAAAATAATATAGTCATATCTGCTCATATACTGCCCGCTCTCTTTCCTTCCGATACTCTTTTCTATGTATTTTATCATCCGGAAAGGGCATAAGCAAGTAAAAATATCAACAGAATCTATGATTAGCTTGTATACAGTTCTTTACATGGATACACACCATCAAATGTACTTCCTGTTATCTTTGCTTTTCCATTGGCAATCGTTACCATGCCAAGCAGCCCATTGATATCATCGTATATCGCCATTGAACCATCTTCCTGCTTATACAGATATCCGTCATACTTTATTACATCTCCGTCCGCATTCAGATACTGGATATGCATCGAACCACAGGATTCTCCATATTCAATGTATTCAAAGAACATACTGCTGCCATGTGTGAATGAAAAATCACCACTTTCATCCCCGTATTTTCCGGAAAAATATGTATCTGTTTTTCCTGCCCCACTGGTTCTGACAAACTGTCCCCATGGTCTGCCAACCCCACTTGTCATCCACAGGCTTCCGTCCTCATTTCTTCCGATATAATACACACCTTTGTCATCACATGCCAGATAGTCGCTATCTTCATCATATTTTATATAATACCACTCATTTTCATAAAAAATCTCGCCATTGGTATAATAACGCAAAACAACATAACGGCTTCCTATATGTGCAATGTCCAGAACCATATCTTTATAAGAATAAGAACCGGACCATGGATCTTCATACAGGTCTGATGCTTCTTTGGAACTGAATTCATTTGATTTTTCTGTTACCTTCTCTGTTTTCTTCTCAGTTCCCTTTTCTGTTATTTTCTGTGTTGTTTTTTCTTCGGATTCTACAACATATCCCGCTTTGCTTTTCCTTACATGTCCAAGAAGCGGTACACTGTCATAATCGGCTTTGAATCCACAGTCTTTATGTTTTGAAACATACTCTTCATAAATCTGATTGATCGCAGCACATCTTGCATCCTCATTTTCGATATTCTTTCCATTACGCTTTATCATTATCACACAGAATTCATTATCATCATCTGCGATATAAAACTGAACCCGGAAATCATCCGTTCCATATTCTACAAGATGTGCATCCTCACCATCCTTCTTGCCCTGAATCCATTCTCCATTCGGTTTATAGGATTCCAGTACTTCGGCAACTGTTACTTTACTATAATATCCGAGGTAGCCATTTTTTACTTTTTTAACATATTCGCCTTCCTCTGTCGGTGTTAATAATACGATTACAAAGAATCCTATTACTGCTGCCATAACGATTCCCAAAAGAATCCATATCCATTTATGCGACTTTTTCTTTTTTACCGGTTTTCCCTGACGATTGCCTGTCTGCACCGATTGGAAACTTGCTCCACACTCCGGACAAAATCCTGCATCATCAGGAATTTCTCTTCCACAATTTCCACAAAACATAATATCACTCCTATCACCTACTTATTGAATCCAGTTATTATCCCACTTTTGCATCTGTATCAATCGTAATGTCCGGCTTTTTTGTATCATCGTATCCGGTCAGCGAAACGTATATCTTACTATAAACTTCATCTACTTTATCCAGAATAGTATCAGCATTACCAATCACTGCTATGGCAATGACTATAATTACTACTATTTTCATAATTTTTTTCACTTTTGTTTCTTTATCCATGTTTTCCCTCCATTATTTATATCGTACTGTAGCTCACATTCGTAAGATCACTCATATCCAGACCTTCATCTGACATTTTTGATTTAAAATCCTTTACATATTTCATCATAATATCTGTCACTCCTGATTTACTTAAATACTCACCAAGCTTGCTGGTAATCGTACATTCCTGATTATCTACTATACATCTGTATTCTTTACTCTCCATATTGTAAACAAGAGCCGTTATATGCCCGCTGCCACCGGTAATATCTCCATCATTTTCCGAATAGACATCCAAATCAATCTCTATCGTATTATCTTCCAGGTTATATTTGAATGAACCATATTCTTCACTCGGAAAACAAAGAACTCCAAAACAGTCTTCCATGATTTCTTCTACATCAGCATCATCAAATCGCACATATTTATCTTCTTCCGTATAAACAAGTGCCCACTCATCTTTGTACAAAAATTCATATTTTTCGCCATTCTTTTCCAAAGTTGTAAAATCTTTTAATTTTTCTATTGTAGTTCCTGCATTAAACCCTGAAATAAAACCTAATACCAAAACTATAATTGCAAAAATCCCCACTCCAAACACTATCTTTTTCCATAATGGACTTTTCTTTTTCTGATGTTCCATACCCATACTCTGTGGCGGCACAATGCTCTGTCCACCTGCCATCCCATTGTCATATCCACAATTCTGGCAAAATCTTGCATTTTCTTCCAGTTCACTTCCACATCTTTGACACTTCATATTTTTTCTCCTTTTTTGTATTGATTTTTTTAGGTAATTGATTTTTTATTATTACCATCACTTTATCAAATACTGTTGAAAACGGAATATAATATGATAAAAACAATTCCGGCTCCAATAGATTCTAAAATGGTTTTTTTATAAACTTCTTTTTTTACCTGTATTTCTGTTTTTGTTCCGCCTGCTCTTCTATACTGCTTCTGGATTTCAACTTTGCTGCCTGCCCACATCCCAATAAAGTTAACAAGAATGAATAAGTAAAATGAAAGCTTTATACCGACTGAAACAGGATTACCCGAAGCATTATATACTCCGCAAATTGCTACAAATATCCATCCAAATGCAATACCTCCAAATCCATATGCCGCATCTTTCCCCCATCCTTTTTCCTTTTCTTTTTTAAATGCCCCACAAATCATTCCGATTGATGCCAGTAAAAATATCGCAGATCCAAGTTGGAATCCCAAAATTTCTTCACCACCATACGATATACCAAAAACAAGGTCTATAAGCGAAATATTTCCAACATTCCATATTCCATAATCAAGACTGAATACCGGTATGAAATACATAATAAGAGCTACAATTGATGCGGCTTTCATAATTGTTTTGCCTTTTATCTGATAACTTCCGGTTACAAAATCTTCTTCAATATGATCTGGTTCCGGTATCTGGGAAACATTTTCCTGCTTCACTGTTTCTTTTTCCAATCTGACACCCGGAGCAATCTTCTGTCCAGGCTGTTCCGTCTGTGCACCACAAAATACACAAAATTTTGCATTGTCTTCAATCTGTCTTCCACATTTTATACAATACATACCAAGCACCTGCCTTTACACTTCTACCTGTTCATTATCATTTATTGTTTCATACAAATCTCTTGCAACCGGAGCCTGTCCCCATAACCTCATGTACGTGCTGTCCAATTTCATTAACTTATCTCTTAATTCATCTTTCTCCATAATGTAATTCTCCTTCCTAATCCTCTTTCGCTAAAAACTGCCGGATTCTCCGTTCAGAGTATCCAAATTTTCTTCCCAGTTCTCCTGCATTCTTCCCATCATAATGTTCCCTGACGTATTTTTTTACAAACTCGAGATTATAAATGCGTTGCGGAAATAATACCTGCTGCCCCTTAAAATGTTTATAAATCTTCCATGTCTGTTCTACTCCGATTATTTCCGCCATTTCTTTATACAATGGCATTAAATCGCTTTCTTTAAAATTCATTGTATCACCTCTTCATTCCGAATAAAAATATCACTTTTTCTTTGAAATATCTACATACGTTTTTCATATTCTTTTACACCTTATTCCTGTCTGCCTCCTTTTCATATTCTTATTCTACCTTTTATCTACGACATATTATGTCGGTCTGAAAATTTTTTGTCAAAAAAAGAAAAGCTATCGCCGCAGCGATGCTTTTCTTTTTATCACACACTTTTTCACTTCTCTTATACTATTTTCCTGATTCCCAGAATGTGTTTCTGAATGGCTTCCATATCCAGTATGCTTAATTCTGTTTCATCCCTTGTAACAAGTGCTGCTTTCTGGTATATTCCACCTAATTTTTTCATTCCCAGAAGATCTTTCTGAACTGCTTCCATGTCCATGACATCGATCTGTCCGTCTCCATCGGCATCACCCTTAATCAATACTACTGCCCGATCAACAACAGTTCCATCTTTCAGCAGATTGATGGTGCATCCACTGCCAACCATTTGATTATTTTCCAGCTGTCTGCCTTCTGCATTCCGGATAACAATATTTGCACCGGCAAATTTCTTTTTCAATGCGGATACGGAGCTATCGCTTGAGATACCTTGTATTGTCTGGACTCCCAGTTCACTATCCGTTTCAAAAGTATAACCATTTTTTATCTCAGACAGCTTATCGTAATCTTTTGCATCTGCAGCTTTGGTGACTGTTACCTGCATTTTATCCATGCAATCATCTACACCTGCATAAACTGTGGCTGTACCTTCTGCTTTTGCGGTAACCCATCCATCCGCAGATACTTCTAAGACATCCATATTGTCCGTTCCCCAGATAGCCTCACTTTCACTTTCTGATATGTAATCTACATCACCTTTGACGACATCGCCCACGGTTAATTCCATGGATGTTTCTTTCATGTTCAGCGAGGACTGATTTTCTAATGGAATCACTGTTACGACTCCATTCTGACCCGGACGCAATGCATCCTGTTTGATGGTAAACTGATCGATATACGACAGCTTCGCATCCTCTTTTACATCATAGACACACTCCATGTCCGTTTTTCCTGCCACAAAATCCGCCATATCTGTGACATAGACTCCATCCTGCAATGCAAGATAGATGCGGTCTTTGTATACAAACAGATTTACAATCGTATTCCCGCTGTCCCCATATCGTGCAACAATCTCTTTGTCCGTACCATCTATTTTCGAACGATAAATCACGTTGGAACCAAAATAATACCAGTATCCCTTATAATAACTATATCTTGTATTCTGATTTTTTGCTTCTACATCCCGGAAAATATATCCGTCAAATGCATCTTCCGAATCGCTTACCGGTGTCCCCGAAAGATTGATACAATACCAGTCATAATGCGGGGATATTATATTGTAAAATCTCTCATCACTTCTTAAGAAATACTGCGTACCAGAGATTCCTTCATCGTTCGTAATATGTCCACCATCATTCCAGGTATTATCGATATGATAATATTTTCCATCCAGCTTTACCATATTCCAGGCATGAGCCATGGGATCGGAAGCAATATCATACACCGGTACATCGTATATATGCAGGAGATTTTTGGTCAGCTCCGTATAATACTGACATATTGCAAATCCGTCATCTAACATTTGGTATAAATTATGTGAACACTGAAGATTATAATCTATTTCTCTCGTCACCCACTGCTGGACTGCAAATGTTTTTTCCACATCACTCATGCTCTCATCCATCTGGGAAGTCAGGGATGAAATGCGATAGCGGTAATGATAAAAGGATTGGAATAATTTATCATAATCTACACCGCTTCCATCTTCCTTTCTATAATCCAGACGCGGTCTTAACCCAATACGCTCTATATATTTTCCCTCTCTGTCTGATTTTGCACTTGAACCTTCTCCGACCGCAAAGCAGTATGGGTCTGTAAACCCAAGTTTACCGATATATGCCTCTAATTCTGCTGCTTCCATCTGAATGTTCAAATCACGTATATTGATACAAAAATCAAGTGTATTTTGTGCATTCGCTCTTACACTGTCCTGAATTCTTTCTTTTAAAATCTGCTGCCAGCCTTCCACTTTCAGTCTTTCCTGAAGTTCCTCAAAATCCAGTAAAGGTCCGCATCCTCACTGATTAATTCTGTCAATACCGAATCATCTATTGCATACAACTTTAAATCCCACACATCTACGGTATGCTTTTCCAATCCATCGCCTAACAACCGTTCTTTTAAAATGGTCTTTAATTCTCCATTCGCCAGACGTTTCTGTAATGTGTCATAGTCCTGCTTTGCCGTTGCCTTGTCAATTGACTTTGAATCAGCCTGATAATACTTCTCCTTCAGGGACATGCCGACTTTCGTAATCTTATTCTCCGATGCCAATGGGACACACCATTCCATCCAGTACATCCCGGCATCGTCTGCTGTCAGCTCATTGATATAATCTTTTAGCTCCTGTTTACTGCTTTCCGGCAGATTCAAGTCTGAAATATCATAATATATATAATCATCATCTGCCTTTTCGATCGCCTTGATTCTCCGTACCACTTCCTGTTTTACCGCATCGGTTAATTCTTCTGTCGATTCCGATTCAGCAGCATAAAATGCCGGTGCATACTGAAATGCCGGTGTTACTGCAAGCATTGCTGCTGTCAGAATAGATATTATTTTTGTTATTGATTTTTTCATCTTTGAGTAGTCTTTTCCTTATTCTGCTTTAATAAATTCTGTCTAATCTGTTGTAAAAATCAAATGCATATTAGAATGACGCTGAAGAGAATTCATATCTTTTTCTATATATTTCCATGTTTCCCTATATGTTCCATCGACAGCAAATGACTTATCTGAAATAAACTCTATAAACTCTAAAATTTTTCCTTCATACTTTTCCGCAAATTCATCTGAAAGTATTTCTTTTTCATCATCTGAAAAGTCTTTCAGTTCATTATATAAAACATGTTCCAAATTACATGAATTAAAATATAACCGATATTGAATATTTCGAATTTTTCCAGTTGTGTATAACTTAAACATAATTTCCGACTTATGCATATTTCTTTTCTTAACCTCTTCAATATCAAAATACTCTATGTGATCCTCATAATACCGAATATTTTCAACTTCTGTTTCCTTAATACAATTTTGGGCAAATGCTCCATCTGTATCAGCTATATGAATAATTCTTACAAAATCTCTCCAATTATATCCATACCTACTCCTTATAGTTTCTATTAGTGCACCTATTTTTGACACTGCATTTTCTTTTGTTGTGCCATTGTCAGATGTAATATCTCCATGACCACTGCAAATTGCACTTCCTCTGAAGAAAAAAATTCTTTCAATATCCCACCTATAGCATTTTCATCACTAGGCCCCTCAACAATCACTGCAACTACTTTTTTCTCACTCATCTTGCAGTCTCCTTCCCGCTTTTCTAAATGCTCGTGCTATTTTCAAACTATCAGTTTCTTCATATATATTTTCTGCCTGACCGCCAAGTGTAATACTTCTAATATACATACTGCGTAGGTTATTAGAACCTTTTACATTCTTCATATGAATATATCTATTCTTTGGATTTGTGGTAGAAAACATAATACTACCTTTATCTAACATTTCTAATGCCCGAAGATTATGAGATGTAAAAATTAACTGACCTTTTGCATTCTTATTAAAAATATCTAATAATTCACCTAACATATATTCGAAAATACCAGAATCTAATTCATCGATAACCAGACAAATAGACGGATTGCCAAATGCCTGAATCAGAACATTTAAAATAGATACTATCTTAATAATTCCTTCAGATTCCATGCGAATTGGAATTGTTTTTTTCCCTTCTCTGTTTGACATAAGTTCAACTTTCCAACCTTCTTCGCCTGAATCCATTGCCTGTTTTCCATAATTTTTTACTTCAATGCTCATTCCTGGAATAATGGTATATAAAACAGTATTAATTTGCTCTACAATCTCAAGAAGAATGTCTTTCTTTTTAGTATTTAGAATAACTGGCTCCATTAATGGAACTGCAAAATCTCCTTTCATTCCTGTTTTTTCCTTTTCAATACGAAAAGCCATGGGAAGCAGAAAATTGGCAGATATTACACCTAAATGGGAATTTCTAATAACAAACAAATCCCTAACTGCAAAATTAAACAGCGCATGAATTACCGTGGCATATTCCTTAAAACCCTCTCTCTGTTTGAAAAAAATTTCCCTGCTTTCCTTTCCAAAAATATAGGAGTAATTTCCCCTCTCTGCCATTTTTCGTGCAACAATAAGATCCATTTTTGCATTTTTATCTTTTCCTACCAATTCCTCAAGTCTTTTCAATGGTGTAAACACAACCTCTGACTGAGTTCTTTGATAATCCATAAAAATATTCTTATTAGTTCTATATCCATCTTTATTAATAGCACAATTTAAATATTCTCTTTCAATAACACTAACATTATCTGCTTTTGAAACAAGAATATGATACCCAACTTCATACAATATGCTATCTTCAAATATTTTAAATTCTGCATTTACTTCTGCATTTACCTCATCTGTATCAATATAATCTAAAATGCTTTGTTCTAACTTCTCCCCAGTCATAATATTCTGCAAAAAATAAAGTGCATCAACAATTGCTGTTTTACCTGATCCATTTTGTCCATAAATTCCTAAAATCTCTGCTTTGCAGCCTTCAAATTTTTTTTCATCAGCACGCGGCATTATAATAGTACCATTCTTTACGTTTTTAATATTCTTTAAAGTTAGTGATGTCAAACGAACAACAGTATTTCTCATAATTTACCTCCTATCATTCACTGGAATCATACCCCTATACTAACACAAAACATATAAATATTCAATTCTATTTCGCATTTTGATGTTTTTTATTCCATTTTATAAATTATAATTCTATTTATATTTTACTCATTTTTTTATTCTATATTCCAACAAAAAAACCTTGAATTATTCTATTGTCATAGAAAATTCAAGGTTTCATTACTTTACAGGATAAAATTACAATTTATTTTTTTCAAACTGTAAAATTAGTTACCCATCTGTTTTGCAACTTCTTCTGCAAAGTTTTCTTCTTTCTTTTCAATACCTTCGCCTGTTTCAAAACGAACAAATCCTTTGATGGCAAGGTCTGAACCTGTAGCCTTTGCTACGGATTCAACATATTTTGCTACGGACTGCTTTCCGTCTTCTGCCTTTACATATACCTGGTCAAGAAGGCAGATTTCTTTGAGCTGCTTAGATACACGACCTTCAACAAGACCATTGAAAATCTTATCACCTGAGATTGCTTCTCTGTCTGCTAAAGCAAGTTCTGCTAACTTCTCCTTTGCTTCGTTTGAAAGGAAGTTTGGCAGGTAGTTCATATTGCTCTTCTTCTCTTCGTAGATTGCGATATCTTCATCACTCCATACTTTTTCACTTACAGCCTTGTCAATTAATTTGTTTAAGATTGGCTTTGGAAGTGTAAATGTATCATTTAATGCACTTTCTACTGTAATCTCTCTTAATTTAACAAGTTCATCTGCTGAGATATCTCCTCTTGCTGTGTACTTTGGATTAAGAGCTGCGATCTGCATAGCGATGTTCTTGAGTGCTTCTTTTACTTCGTCATTTACAACGGATGTAGAAGCTTCGACTAATACACCGATTCTTCCACCTGCATGGATATAAGGAACAACGATACCGTCAGAGTTGATTTTTGCAAATCTTCTGATGGTAAGGTTTTCTCCGATTACTGCGATCTGGCTTACTAATTCTTCTTTTACTGTCTTTGATTCATCTTTGATGAATTTTTCAGCTAATAAACCTTCTACATCTGAAGCACTTGTAGCAAGTACCTGGTCAGCAACATTTGCAACAAATGTTTTAAATTTATCATTCTTTGCAACGAAGTCTGTTTCTGAGTTTACTTCTACGATTGCTGCATTTTTATCTTCTTCAACGATTGCTAATACGGCACCTTCTGCTGCAATTCTTCCAGCTTTCTTTACCGCTGTAGCTTCACCTTTTTTTCTTAATAATTCAATTGCACTTTCGAAATTACCATCTGTTTCAACAAGTGCGTTCTTACAAGCCATAACGCCTGCGCCTGTCATTTCTCTGAGCTCTTTTACCATAGCTGCTGTAACTGCCATTTTCTAAATCCTCCATTCAAAATATTTCTTTATTTTATAAATGCGCCGAATCATAAAGAAATCGGCGCATCCTGAAACTATATATATACCGCCTGCGGTTATATTTTTCTGATTATGCTTCTACTGTTTCTTCAGCTTCAGCTTCTTCTACTGCTTCTGCAGCTTCTTCACCCTGGTTTGCTTCGATAACAGCATCTGCCATCTTAGCTACGATTAATTTAACGGCTCTGATTGCATCATCGTTACCTGGGATTACATAATCTAACTCTTCTGGATCACAGTTTGTATCTGCAATACCGATAAGAGGAATACCAAGTGCATGAGCTTCCTGTACGCAGATTCTTTCCTTCTTAGGATCTACTACGAAGATTGCATCCGGAAGTTTCTTCATTTCCTTGATACCGCCAAGGTTCTTCTCAAGCTTGTCCCATTCTTTCTTTAATTCAAGAACTTCTTTCTTAGGAAGAACATCAAATGTTCCGTCTTCTGCCATTGTTTCGATTTCTTTTAATTTTGCAATTCTTGACTGGATGGTCTTGAAGTTTGTAAGCATACCACCTAACCATCTTTCGTTTACATAGAACATTCCACATCTCTCAGCTTCTGTCTTAACAGCATCCTGAGCCTGTTTCTTTGTTCCAACGAAGAGGATTGTACCACCTTCAGCTGCGATATCTGATACTGCCTTGTAAGCTTCATCTACTTTACCTACAGACTTCTGTAAATCGATGATGTAGATACCGTTTCTTTCTGTGTAGATGTACTCTGCCATCTTAGGGTTCCATCTTCTTGTCTGATGTCCGAAATGAACACCTGCTTCTAATAACTGTTTCATTGAAATAACGCTCATTTTAATACCTCCAGGTTTTATTTTTCTTCCGCATATCTCATCTTCCGGAGAGACCCTGAGCCGGCACCATTCCGGAATCCTTATGCGTGTATTCTAATCGCTGTTATGTCATTACACAATCAGCTTTACTATGATAACACAGATATTCCTGCATTGCAAGCAAAATTTCAAAAAATCTTTAATATCCAATCACAGATATGATTTCTTCATAAGACATTCCCGCATTCAGATAAAATTCTCCGGAGAGTAATCTGTGCGTATAATTATTCTCAATCAGGAAATTTTTAAAATCCTCTGCACTTTCTACCACTTTCAGATTTTCCAGTTCCTGTGCAAGTGTGGTTGCTTTTGTTCCTGACGGAATCGTTACTTTAATGCTGTCGCCGGTATTCTCACCGGTCACTGCAGCCGTGGTTGCTTTTGTTGCCGGCTGGACAGTTGTCGTTTCCGGCTGGGTTGTTATTTCCGGTTCTGTGGTGGTTTCCGCCGGTGGTTCTTTTGTTTCCGGCTCCGTGGTGGTTTCCGCCGGTGGTTCTTTCGTTTCCGGCTCCGTGGTGGTTTCTTTCACTGCCGCGGATGCCGGTTTTTCATCGCCTGCGCCCTGCTCTTTGCTGTCGTATACCATTCCGAGTTCTTTTGCCCTCTGTATGATTTTACTGTCCGAATACCGGTATGAATATACCGCAAATAAAACTATGGTTGCCAGAAGAATTCCGGCACCCAGCCCTCTCAAAAAATATTTTGCTTTCATAAATCGCTCCATTATCCTTTAAATAAACCTAATACCAGGTTGACCTCACCAACCCCGAGATTTAACTGTTTTGCAATTTCAATATTGGATTTTCCCTGTCTATATAATTCCAGTATCTTTTCCTTATTACTTCTCTGATCCTCTTCTTCTGCATCCTCCATCTCCGGTACGGCTTCCTGGGAAGGCTGTTCTTCTTTATCTTCCGCCGGTACGGTTTCTTCCTCCGGGGAAAGTTTTATTTCATTTTCCCATGCCTGTACATCATTTTCCACATTGTCCGCCATCTTTCTGACACTGACCTTTACAGCTTCGATATCTCTTACTGTATTTTTTAATGTGGTTTCTTTGTCGTTTAACATATTATATAAAAACATAACTTCATTATGATTTTCTTCAATATTTTTTAAGACATCCTCCGAATAATTTCCAACCGCCATGATTTTCTGATTTGCGATTTTATCCAGTTTTGCTTCTGTATTCTCCAGCATATCATCGCTAATCATCGCCAGCTGATTCTGTATTTCTTCTTTTATCATTTCCTGTGTAACTGCTTTTACTTCATCCTGCCCGCTCTTCTTTTCATCCTCATTCTTATCACTTTTTTCTTTTATACAAAAACTTACGGCAATCACAATCACTGCCGTTATTATTAAAAATACTTCCATTGCACCCATAATTCACCTTATATTTTTACGTCAAAATTTCTTCTTTCCTTGATTTTTACAGTTCCTGCAGTATTGCTGAAATGTTTTTTCTTTTTTCCTCCGTCCCCGAAATATTCGTTGCTTCCCTTGTCTTTTGCATCTTTCTTCTGCCCCTGGTTATCTGCATTATCTTTCTCATTTACATCCCGGATCTTTGTTTCTGTTTGTTTTTCTATCTGGGCAACAACATTTTCATGATTAATAAATGGTTTATCGTTCTCATTCTGATTTACCGATGCCATGTCCTGATTTCTCTGAACAACTCCCTGGAATTCTACTGGTCGAATCATAGGTCTACCTCCAAAATATCAAAAATTAAATACTTTTCCCTAAAAATATATTTTCTTTCTGATGGAACATCAGCGAAGTCCGACCTTTTCAGGACAAACTCCGCCTTTCTGTTACCTACCATACACTTGAAACAATCTCTCCATCCCTCTTTGAATACTGACAATGTGTATATTTGTCATTTAATATCATAATATCACCTGATATCGTGATTTTTGTTCCCTGATGAATATCTTTCACCACACGAATCTTTGCGTCCACATTTTCTCCGGCAAGTTCTTCTTTTGCTTCGCGCTCAATCATCAGTTCCTTAATATCTGTTTTATCCAGAATAATCGTTTTGGTAAACTGTGCGATCATCGGTAGTTTATCCGGTGTCAACGTTCCCATTTCCTGCTTTTTGCGGAATACGGTTACTAACTGGCTTAATTTTTCGATTTCAGCCGTTTTATCCTTAATCATTGCATCAATCTCTTTTATTCTGTCCTGTACGGTTGGATCAACGCCAACCTCCACGGATGTTGCTACTCCCATCGGTGTTCCTATGTTAGAAGCTTCTATCAGTGTTGTAGAACGTACATTTCCACCTATAATACTACCGCCCTTTCCGGACACTACGATATCTCCATGTGCAGATATCTGGCTGTTCAGAATAGAATCTGCATTAATATATCCATCAACGGATACAGTGGCACTTTCTATGAATTTTGATACAAGATTTCCAACGGCATGAATCTGGCAGCGGCTCATTCCCTGAACACCACGGTGAAGTATAATATCCCCACCTGCATCCAAATCTGCACCTTCGACTACACCATATACTTCTATATTTCCACCGCATTTAATACAGAATCCTGTTCTGACATTTCCATGTACCACTACGGATCCGTTAAATTCGATATCTCCGGTGGAATTATCCACATCAGCCGGTACATCGTATACATCGGAAACAAATATCTTATCTCCTTCCAGAGTTGCATATCCATCCACCATGCTTATCAGCTGGAGTCCGTCTTCCGAAACTGCGAGGTTATTTCCTTTGTTGAAATTTACTTTGACAACCTTATCCGGTCGTAGTTCAACTCCAAAAACGTTACATCCTGGTGTTCCTTTATCTGCCGGTGTAATCACCGCCAGCACATCTCCCTTGCGCACATGGGAAATATTATTCAGCTTATGGAAGTCAACCGTCCCATCTTCATTCAGTTTCGGCCTTGCCTTTTTGTCCGTATTGAACCGGTAATTAATCTTTCCATCATGTCCCTGGACAGGTGCTGTTCCCATCGCAAGAATAATATTTCTGAAATATTCCGGTTCTGTCATATGTTCCTGAATCTTATCTTCTGTAATTCCGTATTTGACCTTATGGTATTCCAGATCTTTGCGTATCTCGCTCTCTGTAATTCTTTTTCCACGATTGCTCGGCGGAAAAAATCTTACAATCGCATACATCGCATCCGATGTCACTTTCAGCTCCATTCTCTCATCAATCTGAGCTGCACCTTTTGATGAAATCTTTAGTCTTGACGGCTGATCTGAATTTACAATCAGATCATTGATTACCTTTAAATCATAATCTTTAATTCCCGCCCGATCAAGATAACCTGATACCTCTGCAATTTTTAATTTTTCTCCATCTGAAACTGCCGGATAAAAATTCATATATACCTGACTTTCATCTATGTCAAGTGTAAAATAACTGTTTTTATATTGCATATGCCTCTCCCATGGCTATATCTTAAAGACATATCCAGATGCACTTCCAAGCTTTTTTCTCATTTTTCCCAATGCCTTTGTATGCAGCTGGGAAACTCTTGATTCGGATACTTCAAGTATATTACTGATTTCCTTTAATGTAAGGTCTTCATAATAATATAAAAGAATGACTTTTTTTTCTTTCTCCGTTAGTGTATCCAATGACTCTATGATAAGCTTCTTTAACTCCTGCTTTTCCAGTACCTGTTCTGGCTGGTCAAAGGTTCCTGCCCTCATGGGTTCAATATCCTTGTCACCGCTTGATTCTATAAATTCATCAAGAGAAATCACATTTGAAATATTTGACTCACCCTGCCAGCTCAGATATTCTTCTTCGCTAATTCCCAATTCCTTTGCAATTTCTTCATCCGTAGCATTTCTTCCAAACTGGCTCTCCAGTTTTGTTATTGCCGCATCTATTTTCCGCTGTTTCTGACGCAATGAACGTGGTATCCAGTCCATTTTTCTGATTTGATCCAGAATAGCACCTCTGATTCGCAGACTCGCATATGTTTCAAATTTAACTTCTTTGCTGCTGTCAAATTTATCTATCGCATCTATCAGACCAAAAATTCCATATCCTACTAAATCATCATATTCTACTGCATACCCCAGATACATGTTGAGACGCCCCGCTACGATTTTGACCAGCGATGCATATTCAAGTATTATTTTTTCTCTTAACTGTGGATCTCCTGAATGTTGATATTCAGCCCACAAATTTATTTTTTCGATATCATTCATAAATATCACCTTTCGTACCTAAATATCTGGTCAGTTCATTCTTATTCTAATTTTTCTCTCTCGTCTTCGGAAGTTTTTACTTCTTCCTTCGCTGCATTTTCTTCGGATTCATCTGTATTTTCCTGAGTTTCTTCCGTCAGTTCTTTCTCTTCTTCAATAATCAGATATTTTTCCGCCAGCATTCTTATAATCAGACCTGCGATATAAAATCCTACCAGCACAGACAATATGATAATCATTGAATGTAATGCGTCATACCTGTTTACAATCGCTATAATGGATGCCGCCAGGCAGCCTACTAATGTAACAATTGCAGGAATATATTTTGTTCTCTTCACTTACAATCAGCCTCTCCTAGATTTCTTTTATAGGTTTTCCTACTGATTTAATAACAAAAGCTCCGTCCTCAGACCGGATAATTACAGTCCTGCCATAATTTTTTCCAACATCTTCTGCTACAAGCGGAATTCCAAGCTTTTTCAAATTTTCTTTGGCAGCCTCAATATTGGAAGCGCCGACCCTGAATGTTGATTTTGATGCATTTGCCAGTCCGAACATATCGGCTCCTCCGGCTATTTTTGCAACGATTCTTTTCCTGTTTGCCCCCTGTAAAAGCATCAGTCTTAATGTTTCCGCAATTCCTGTATCGGCAAATTTGGCAATATTCTCATTTTTTGTAATCTTTGTACTGTCCGGCAACATAATATGTGCCAATCCGGTTACCTTTGTAACACTGTCATATAAGGCAATGCCCACACAGGAACCAAGCCCCAGTGTGGTCAGGCTGTCCGGATATGTACACACCTTTAAATCTGCCATTCCGACTTTTATTATTTCACTCATAATATCATCCTAACTCTATGCCTCACTAAGATATTCCCAGTGAATTTAATATCACATCATAAGATTCCAGTTCCGGAACAAGTATAAAATATCCATTTAATTCACTTTCTTCATTAAATGTTGTTTCGATATATAATACTTTATCACCAATTGTTCCAAACTCAATGGCAGGCAGGCTTAAAATCGCTCCTGCCATGTCAATCTGCAGATATGGTACACTTGCATTGATATTCAGATTTGTCAGATTTGAAAGTGCAGATAAATATGCACCTGTAATAATATTTCCAATCTCATTTAATGCAGAAAGCTGCATATCATTCAGTTCATCATTTTCTGAATCCTCTTCTGCACCGACATTTGCCCATAACAGGCTTAATAATTTTTTTGCTGATGGAAGATCCAGTAAAAAGAACATCATTCCATCAATGTCTCCTGAAAGCGTCAGGAAAATTCCTGTCATAACCTGTTCTTCACTTCCCATGGAAGAAGCCAGTTCTGAGAAACCTAACAGTCTTACTTTGGGAACTCTCATATCTACTTTGGTATTGAGCATCTTTGCCAGTGCTGTCGTTGCGTTGCCAGCTCCGATATTACCAATTTCTTTTAATACGTCATATTGTACTGTATTTAATTCTTCTAAATTTATCTTTGACATAATATGCCCCCAAACTTACTGCACATCTATAATTCCATCAATGTTTAATAATGATATCAGACTTCCCTGATCCTTTCCTACTGATGTAATATATTTGCTCATCTCATCTTTTCCGTCACTTCTGACTTTCTCGATATTTCCTTCTTCCAGTGATACTACTTCTTTTACGGAATCCACCAATATGCCGATCGCTTCCTGCTGTTCCGGTTTTAAAATAATAATTCTGGTCTTGTCCGTATAAACGTCATCTTCCATTCCGAAACGTCCACGAATACTCATGACCGGAATAATTTCACCTCTGACATTCATAACACCTTTGAAAAATTTCTGTACCATCGGTACTCTGGTGATTTTCTGCATTCTTACAATATTATCCACATACTGGATATTAATACCGTACTGTTCTACACCGATAGTTACGACTATATACTGGTTTGATAATGATTCTGATTTATTTTCACTCATAACAGCACCTCCATTATACTAAAGTATTAACATCAAGGATTAATGCTACTTCACCATCACCAAGGATTGTAGCACCACTGATAATCTTGCTGTTATTATTGATGTATTTTCCTAATGACTTAATAACGATTTCCTGCTGTCCGATCAGACGGTCTACCACAAGTCCTGCCTGTTTGTCACCCTTATTGATAATAACAACGGTAAGGTTGTCATCATCATCGTCCTCTTTCTGAACCGGCTCAATTTCAAGAATGGTATCCAGTCTGACAATCGGAATAACACTTCCTCTTAAGTTGATTACTTCTTTGGACTGTACATACTTAATGTCATTTACGGAAATATCTTCAATGGTCTGAATTGTTTCCAATGGAATTGCATACTTCTCTTCACCAAGCTCTACCATCAATGCCTGGATAATAGCAAGTGTCAATGGCAGTCTGATACTGAAACAGCTTCCTTCACCCAATGCTGTCTTTACATCGATATCTCCGCCTAATGCTTCAATCTTTGTCTTTACAACATCAAGACCTACACCTCGTCCTGAAACATCTGTAACCTTCTCTGAAGTTGAGAAACTTGGACGGAACAGTAAATCCACAATATCTTTGTCTGTCATCACTTCAGCCTGTTCCTGTGTAATGGTTCCTTTTTCGAGTGCTTTATTTCTTACCTTCTCAATATCGATACCATTACCATCATCTCTTACTTCGATAATAACACTGTTTCCATCCTGGAATGCATTCAGATAGATATTACCAACCGGATCTTTTCCTCTCTCTACACGTAATTCTGCATTTTCCAGACCATGGTCTGCTGAATTACGAAGCAGATGCATTAACGGATCGCCGATCTCATCAATAACAGTACGGTCAAGTTCTGTGTCTTCACCTGTAATATACAGTTTCATCTGCTTATTCAGCTTCTTGGACAAATCACGAATCATCTTCGGATATTTCTGGGTAACCGTTTCGATTGGCATCATTCTGACTTTCATGACAGATTCATGCAGGTTTGTTGTAACCCGTTCCAGATATTCAATTTCTTCATTGAATCCCTGTGACTTTGCCCCATCACTGCTGCTGCTTGCAGAAACAAGACCATTCTTTGCAATAATCAACTCGCTGACAAGATTCATAAGTACATCCAGTTTTTCGATATCTACTCTTACAGATCTGCTTACAACCGGTTTTCCAGGCATTGTCTTCCCAGGTGCTGTGGTCTTTGCCTTTGCAGGTGTCGCTGCTGCGGATGCATTTGCCTTTGCAGGTGCTGTGGTTTCTGTCTCCGCTTTACTCTTCTGTTTTGTTTCTTCCTCTGGCTCTTTTTCTTCTTTTGCAGCCTCTGTTGAAGCAACCTGCGGTGCCTCTGTTATTTCAACTGCCTTTACTTCCTTAATTTCTGAAACATTCTCAACTGCTTTTGTAACTTTTTCAAGTTCTTCCTGCGAGAACATAATAATGCAGAATTCAAATTCAAACTTCTCATCTTCGATATCCTGTACAGATGGATTTGATTTTACAATTTCGCCCAGTTCTTCGATTGCCTTGAATACAAGGAATGCTCTGGCTGCTTTCAAAATACATGACTCATCTATTTTTACGTCTATTTTATATACATGGAACTTCTTTGCAAGTGCTTCCTTAATTGCATTTACTTCAAACTCTTCAAACTTCATGTCTATCGGAGCTGAATTCTGTGCTGCCTTTGCTTCTTCTGCCACTGCAGGTGCAGGTGCAGGTTTTTCTTCCGGTTTTCCTTCGGATTCCAGAAATGCATTCAGACGTGCAATAATCGGTTCGTTATCTTCCGTACCTTCATCTGCTGTCTGCTGGATATTATCAAGATATGCCTGCAATGCATCCAGACAGTCGAATAAAATATCTACCAAATCTGAAGTTACATTCATCTTACCATTTCTGATTTCGGAAAAAACATTTTCCATAATATGTGTAAGATGCTGCATTCTCTTGTATCCCATTGTTCCTGCCATTCCTTTTAAAGAATGTGCTGCACGGAAAATTTCATTGATTGTATCTGCATTTTCCGGTTCTTCTTCCAGTATCATAAGATGCTGGCTTAAATCCTGTAAATGTTCCTGTGTTTCATCGATAAATATCTCTAAATACTGACTAACATCCATGGCTTAACACCCCACGTTTCTGGTTACAGCTTCCGCTATCTTGTCAAGCGGCTGTACCTCATCTGATAATTTAGCCTCTGCAACGGCCCGCGGCATTCCATATACTACACTCGTCGCTTCATCCTGTGAAATTACGTAAATATTGTTTTTTTCTCCCAATGCACCGATACCCAATGTTCCATCGGCTCCCATACCGGTCAGTACAACACAGGTAATTTCATCAAATGCTGATCCGACAAGCGATTCATACATAATATTTGCACACGGTCTTAATCCGTCTCTTTCCGGCTCGTCTGTAGTTACTATTTTATAATTTGTTCCTGCCTTTTCGATACGCATCTGCTTTCCGCCAGGTGCAATATACACCCATCCGTTTCTCAGGATATCACCATCAGCAGCCTCTTTTACCTGTACCTGGCTCATCTCATTTAATCTGACAGCCAGTGAATTGGTAAATCCTTTCGGCATATGCTGCACCAGTACCACTGGTGCTTCCAGATCCTTTGGCAGTTTTGGAATAACCGACTGCAGTGATTTTGGTCCGCCTGTGGAGCAGGCCAGTGCAACCAGTTTCCTTTTTCCTTTTTTATTTCCTGTCAGCTTTTTATGTGGTGCGAAGGAAATATTTTTTGGTGGTCTGACCATCGTACTTCTTATTGTTCCCAGACCAGATCCTCCGGCTCCCGGTGTACGGAATTTACCGGCTGTGTTTTTCTGATCTTCAGCAGTAGAAACCGAAAATGGAAGATTAACCGCCAGACACAGCTTTTCCAATAACCGGTTCTTAAAACCATCCTGTTTCGCATCCAGATAATTCTCCGGCTTCGTAACAAAATCAAAAGCACCTCGCTCCAATGCGGTTATGGTTTCCTGTGCACCTTCTTTCGTCAGTGTACTTACCATAACAATCTTCATTCGAATTCTGTTTTTCTGAAGCTGTTCCAGAAGTTCCAGACCATTCATCTTTGGCATATTGATATCAAGTATTACCGCATCATAAGCACGATAATTTTTTACTATCAAATCTAATGCTTCCAGACCATTCATCGCAAAATCTTTTACCGTGAACCGATCATCTGACTTTATTATATCAGAGATAAGTCTTCTCATAAGTGCAGAGTCATCAACAATTAAAATATTTTTCATTCCATACACCACCTTTTCTTTTTATTTAAATTTCTGATTCTTTCTTCCTCTGTCTGCGCTCTTCATCAAAAATATATTTAATTAAATCCTCTCTCACTTTTCCATTGATATTTTTATATTCCACGCGGTGTTCATATTTTCCGGCATGGTTTGTAAGCGACTGTGAATAGATAACTCTGGCATTCAAGCCATAGATCTTTTTATCATCCTTATACTGGATTTCGATGACCACGAAAATATCATCTCCTTCCGCAAGCTTCTGCTCCGATGTAAAACGCATTCCGCCTCCGCTGATATCCAGTGCAACCCCTTCTATATAATCCTCTCTTGAAACTTCATCCCCGTCTTCATTGGCATCAGGCACACTTTCTCTTGTAAACTCAATTTCTGCATCTTTTTCAATTTTCTTGTATACAATATCCATTGTACAGCCAAGACGGTAATATTGTCTTCTCTGAAATTTTGTCAAGTCAGAAGTAAGTTCTACCACAAGCATAAAAATATTGCCTTCTTTATATCTGTCAACTACGATTATCCTTCCCTGATACAGCCCATGGGGTGTGTAAAAACAGGCATTATACCGGCTGTTCACACTCAGCGAAACAATACGCCCTTTTTCCAATGGCATCGTGATTTTGATTCTGTCTTCGTCCAGTACTTCTGAAACCAGACTGTAATACGTCTTTACTTCTTTATCCGTACCTTCCCTTCGGTTCTGTGCTACCGAGGCAAGACGCTGCAGTTCTACTTTACTGCCTTCCGTAATAATTCTCTCTACCATACTATCCATCCTCTCCATTAATTCTTTCTGCGTTTGAACATCTTCGCAAAAGCGGCTGCAAGCCCTTTCTTTTCTTCTGTTTCCTCCATCTTCTGTCCCAAAAGCTCTGCCGCTATCTTTTCTACTGCCAGTGCTCCTGCTGAAGAAGGATAAGCAATGGAAATCGGTTTCTGCTGCATCACGGATTTTGACATATTCTGATCCCATGGAACCATCCCCAGATATTCCAGCTTCAAATCAAGAAAACGGTTAATTACCCCATTCAGCTTATAATAGAGATTACTTGCCTCTGCTTCGTCAGCCACTCTGTTTGCAACTAATTTCACACTGAGATTTTTGGCATTGTCCTCTGCACGGGCATTTAATGTCTTCAGAAGTGCATAGGAATCCGTTATTGATGTCGGCTCCGGTGTGGTGACAAGCAGAATATCCTGGCTGGATAATAAAAATTCCATTACACTGTCCGATATACCTGCTCCGGTATCAATAATCAGTATATCTGCCATACTTTCAAGTTCCTCGAGTTTTTCTACCAGAAACATGACCTGATCCCTGGTCATATTTCCAAGTCCGTTAATTCCGGAACCACCCGAAACAAAACCGATATCCATCGGACCGCTGACGATTACTTCCCTGATGGATTTTCCCCGGAAAACAACATCGGATAAATTATATTTCGGAACTGCTCCAAACATAACTTCGATATTCGCCAGTCCAAAGTCGGCATCAAATATTATAACTTCTCTTCCACGTTTTTTCAGCTGTATCGCAAGATTTATGGATACACTGGACTTTCCGACACCGCCTTTTCCACTTGTAACAGTAATGACTTTTGCCTTTTTTTCTTCCTTCTTTACCTGATTTTCTGTATTTTCGACGGCTTTGACAATACTGTCAATAATCTGTTCTTCCGTTTCATTTTCACTTTTCTGTTTTACTATACTTCTTAATCTTTCTGCCTGATCCATTTCATCCACACCTCTCGCATATTTTTTTCTTATCTCCAAAGTATGTCTACTGTTCCTCGGCCTGTCCGAGAATGCTTTTTGCAATCATCTGTGGATCAATCGTATTAATATCATCCGGCACAGACTGTCCATCCGCCAGATATGATAGCGGGGCACCGGAATACAGTCTCAGATTTAAAATATTTCCCAGACACAGAGTTTCATCCAGTTTTGTAAATATCAATCCATAATCTTTTACCTGTCCAAACACATCATTGATTCTTAATAAATCTTTATATTTGGTGGTTGCACTCAAGACCAGATAATTTTCCTTTGTAATACTCTCATTCAATGAACAATCCTCCAACAGATGGTATAATTCCCCGCACTGCTCACTGTTCTTATGGGAACGTCCTGCCGTATCGATCAATATCAGATCATATTGGGAATAATCTTTCACTGCCTGGTTAAATTCTTCCATTGTATAAATCACTTTTAAAGGTACATCTATAATATTCGCATAGGTTTTTAACTGCTCTACCGCTGCAATACGGTAAGTGTCCGCAGTAATCAATGCTACTTTTACATTCTGGTTTAATTTAAAATGTGCTGCAATTTTGGCAATCGTAGTCGTTTTTCCGACACCTGTCGGTCCAATGAAAAATACAGCTTTGCGTTCTCCCGGCTCTATTGTGATTGTTCTTGGCTGTCCCAGTTTTAATATAATTTTCTGATAAATCGCTCCGAGAATCGTATCTACATTTGTATCCTTCTTAATCGAAGGCTGGACTTCTGCAATAATCTGGTTTGCATATTTTTCATCCACCTCGTTTTTAATCATCTGATTATAAATCAGTCTGATAAATTGCTCTTTTTCATTTTCCTCTTCCGTCTTCTGCCTGCGTTCTTCCTTTTCTTCCTCACGCAGACCATCAATATCTTCTTTCATTTTCGTTTCAAGCAACGATTGGAGACTGTTTAATTTTTCCTCAATAACATCTGCTTTCCGCTCCCCGTAAACAATATCATTGTTTCTGTTTATATGTTCATTGATTTCATTTTGTGGAAGTTCACCGGTTACATAGATTTTTTCTTCTAGTGCCGCTGTAATTTCTACATAATCTTTTTTTAAAAATTTTGCAATTCCCCTGTGCTTTACTGTTTTTACATTTACAACCACAGCTGAACTCCCCATCTCTTCTTTTGCCATTAACACCGCTTCTGCTTCTGTAGGTGCCTGAAATTTTTTAATTATCATTTATATGCTCACCATCCCAACTGATTGTAATTCGACATTCGATTCTATTTCATTATATGACACAACAATTAAATCTTTCAGATAATCCTGTGTCAGGCGTTTGTAATACATTCTCACAATCGGAGACGTTACAATAATTGGATTCTTTCCCATATTTTCCAGTTTGTTTACTTCTTCTTCGGTTGCTTTCACTATCTTCTGTGTCTTGTCCGGATCCAGTGAGATATAAGCTCCCTGTTCCGTCTGTTTTACAGAATTCATGATTTCCTGTTCAATCGCAGGATCCAGTGTTACAACAGAAGTTACCTCATTCGGTGCAAAGAATTTACTTGAGATAGCCCTCTTCAGACTCTGTCTTACATATTCCGTCAGTACATCTGTATCTCTTGTCACAGATGCATGATCTGCCAGTGTTTCTAATATGGTAAGCAGATCCCTGATGGATATTCCCTCACGCAGAAGGTTCTGGAGAACTTTCTGCACTTCGCCAATATTGAGAAGTTTTGGTATTAATTCATCAATTAAGGTTGTATTATTATCTTTGATATTATTAATAAGATTCTGCACATCCTGTCTGGTAAGCAGTTCATCAATATGACTTCTGATGATTTCCGTCAGATGTGTGGCTATAATGGACGGCGGATCTACTACGGTATAACCCAGTGTTTCTGCTCTTTCCCTCTGATTTTCCGTAATCCAGATTGCCGGCAGATGGAAGGATGGTTCAAAAGTCGGAATGCCGGATATTTCTTCTTCCACAATTCCTGGGTTCATCGCCATATAATGGTCAAATAATATTTCACCTTCACTGACCTGCACACCTTTTATTTTGATAATATACTGGTTCGGATTCAGCTGGATATTATCCCTCAGTCGGATGATCGGTACAACTGTACCTAATTCCAGTGCAATCTGCCTTCGTATCATAACGACTCGGTCAAGCAAATCTCCTCCTTGACTTACATCTGCAAGAGGAATGATACCATAACCGAACTCCAGTTCAATCGGATCAACCTGCAGAAGCGAGGTGACATTTTCCGGCTTTCGTATCTCCTCTGCGTCCGCCTCCGCTGAAGAGGCTTCTTCTTCGATTCCTTTGATTCCCTCACTGGTATGAAGTATTTTCCCAAGTACAATAAAGAGTACACCAAACGGTACAAACACATAGATTGGCAGAGGTGTTACAATTCCAAGGAAAATCAGCACTCCTCCGACAATAGACATAACTTTTGGACTGGCAAATAACTGTGAAAATACCATTTCCGCCATATCCTCGTCCTCTTTTGCCGCTTTTGTGACAAGAATACCGGTTGACAGTGAGATTAATACGGACGGAATGGCACTTACCAGACCATCACCTATTGCAAGCACTACATATTTATTAAGTGCTTCCGTTGCGGAAAGATTTAAACGGAGTACCCCCATCAGAATACCTCCGACAATATTTACCATTGTGATAATTAGACCGGCGGTTGCATCTCCTTTTACATACTTAACAGCACCATCCATAGCACCGAAGAATGTAGATTCCGCCTGAATCTTTTCTCTTCTTTCTTTTGCCTGTGCATCATTAATTGCACCTGTATTTAAATCGGCATCAATCGCCATCTGTTTACCAGGCATCGCATCCAGAGTGAAGCGTGCCGTTACTTCTGCTACTCGTTCAGAACCTTTGTTAATAACCATAAACTGGACAATCAGAATAATAATGAATATGATTACCCCGACGACAGGATCGTCCTGCCCAACAAACTGACCGAACGTCAGTACGACCTGCCCCGGATCACCAGTAGTCAGAATCAGTCTTGTAGACGATGCATTCAGACCGATTCGGAATATGGTTGTTAACAAAAGTACTGTAGGAAAAGAAGACATCTGCAGAGTGTCTGCTGCATAAATCGTATTAAATAAGATAATCAATGCGACTGACATATTGATTGCAAGCAGAAAATCCAGTAAAAAACTCGGCATAGGTATGATAAGGAATATAATTGCTGATAATACATATAATCCAATACCCAGGTCTGCTCTTTTCATTTCTGTCTCCTTTCCATATCCTAAATTAATCTCTTGTTACTGTTTTATTTTTTAAATTATACACATATGCCAGCACTTCTGCAACTGCCTGATACAATTCTTCCGGAACTTCTTCTCCGATATCTGTACTCTGGTAGAGTGCCCTGGCGAGCGGTTTATTCTCAACAATTTCTATCTGTGACTCTCTTGCTTTTGCCTTTATCTTCTGTGCCAGATAATCTTCACCCTTTGCTATAACAATCGGTGCATTGGCAACATCAGTATCATACATCAGTGCAACTGCAAAATGTGTCGGGTTTGTAATAACAACATCTGCTTTGGGAAGCTGCTGCATCATTCTTCGCTGGGAAGCCTGACGCATCCTTGCCTTCTGCTGTGACTTGACTTTCGGATCTCCTTCCTGATTCTTATACTCGTCTTTTACTTCCTGTTTGGTCATCTTCATATCTTCTTTAAATTTCCATTTCTGGAATGCAAAATCCGCAAATCCGATAACCAGATAAATCATGCTTATTTTTAATGCCACATCGAATGCGAAATTGCCGATTGCTGTAATGGCATTCATGATGCTCAAATCATACAGATTAAACAGCATATCTTTGAAAGAGCTTAACGATGCTACAAATACGGCAATACAGATTACCACTACTCCAACAGACTTTAGCATATTCATCAGTGACTGTTTGGAAAAAATTCTTTTTACTCCTTTGACCGGATTCAATTTACTGAATTTCGGTTTTAGAGGTTTACCGGTAACCATCCATTTTACCTGAAATACTTCGACCAGAAAACTGATGCCAAATCCAAGAACCAGAAAAGGCAGTATAATCTGTATCATCTGTTTCATCATTTCACTCAGAATCAGCATTGCCGAGCTGACCGTGACATCTCTGGTATCAGAAGCATAAGTTGGAATTCTCTCATATACCAGTGTATAGATTCTCATAATACTGGTACCAATATTTCCTATCGTGGATTTCAGAAAACAAAAAGCTACAATAAGAGAAACTGCATTTACAATTTCCCGGCTTTTTGCAACATTTCCTTCTTTTCTCGCATCACTTAATTTTTTCTGGGAGGCTGGTTCTGTCTTTTCCCCGCCTGGTCCGTCTTTTGCAAATAACTGCAAGTTATATCTCATATAGTATTTCATTTTTCCACCTGTCAGTTTCAAAATCCGCTATGGAGACAGATTCTGTATTACCATCCCAAGTACCTCTTTCATCTGATCCAGAAGATAGTTCGCAATATTAGGCAGCACAGCTACTGTAATAAACATAACAAACAGACCTGCAAGAATCTTAAGCTGCATTCCAACAGAAAACATATGGATCTGTGGTGCAATTTTTGTCATGATTCCCAACACGATATTTACCAGAAAACTGCTTGCAAATACAGGAAGTGCAATCCTAAAACCAATGATAAAATACTGTCCTATCAGATCTGTCAGCATGGTCATGAGCGAAAGCCTTACATGTATATTTCCTAACGGAACTGCTGTAAAAGAATCCACTAATGCAGTAAGCAGATACCAGTACATTCCTGTTGCAATAAAAATCAACATAAAAATAGTCTGATAAAACTGCCCTGATATAGTTATCTGCGTCTTAGTCTGCGGATCAAAAATAGTCGCCATGGATAAACCAATCTCCATATCTATAATATGTCCTGCAAATAAAATAACTGACCACACAATGTATACCGAAAACCCAATCAATGTTCCTGTAACTGCCTCTTTAATTACCAGGATTGCATAATCCGTAGTTGTTGCATAAGAAAGCGACTGTGCCGGCAGTAACATATAAACAAGAAAGGACAGAAACAATCCTAATCCAAGCCTGATTCTCTGAGGTGTATTTGTCTGTCCAAAAAAAGGAGCAATATAAATAAATGATGTAATTCTTATTAATATTAAAAAAAATGTTTCCAGTTCATACTGGGAATAAGTAATATTTAACACTAGATATACTCTCCAAAACTACTCCAAAGTGTTTCCATAAAACCAACAATTGTATTCAGAATAAATGATCCAAAAATAAGTAATCCGATAAAAATTGTCAGTATTTTAGGCACAAAAGTCAGTGTCTGTTCCTGGATAGATGTAATGGTCTGGAAAATACTAATAATCAGTCCTACCACCATGGAAATCAGCAGAAGAGGTGCGGAAGATATAATAATTGTCCACAACGCATCACTTGCTATGTTCTGTACTGCTTCTACTGTCACAATAATGCCTCCTGTTCTGTCTGCTATACCTTAATTGTTTCCAATAAATTTACAATAATCAGGTTCCATCCGTCAGCTAATACGAAAAGAAGTATTTTAAACGGCATTGAAATAGTTGTTGGTGGAAGCATCATCATACCCATAGACATCAGAGTCGAAGATACTACCATATCAATTACAATAAATGGAATGTAGATCAGAAATCCAATCCAAAAAGCAATCTTTAATTCATTGAGAATAAATGTTGGAATCACTACATGCAATGGAATATCATCCACACTGTCGACCTGCTCAATTCCTGCAATCTGGCACATTTTGTCCAAATCACCCTTATCGCTGATATTTTTCAGCATAAAACTTCTGAGCGGCTTTATCGCTTCCTGCAGTGCTTCTTCCTGTGTAATCTCATTATTACTGAGCGGAACATACGCATTCTCATATATCTGGTTAAAAACCGGAGACATAATGAATATGGTCAGAAATATGGAAATGCCAATCAGAATCTGATTGGGCGGTGCCGACTGTGTATTCAGTGCCGCTCTCGTAAAATGCATGACTATCAGAATCCGTGTAAATGAAGTCAGCATAATCAGAATGGACGGACATAATGCAAGAATAGTCAATACCATAACAATCTGCAATGCCTGACTGATTCCACCGGTCTCTCCACTTGTTGAAATATTAATTCCAAAAAGGGAATCCTGATTATTTTCGCCCAGCTGTGACTGAGTCGCAGTTTCCGTAGCATATACTTTATTTCCTGATGAAACAGAAAAACTGAAAATCAAAAACAATAATAATAAAACGTTTATTACCTTTTTTTTCATGTCTGATACCTACTTCTTATCTCTCTGATGTGTTGTAATGTTTTTTATTCGTTCCAGAACCTGTGCAAAACTCTCGTTCGCACCGGACATCTGTGTATCTGGCAATTCAATATCTGCTTCATCTATAATATCTATCTTTTCCACTCGTTCTTTTGTTACAGACAAAATATAATATTTCTTTCCAATGCGCACAATCTCAATATATTTATTATTTGTCAGCTTATGAATCTCAATTACTTCAATATTTCCCTTTCCCATCTTTCCCTTCTGGAAATTACCCAGCCATACCGTTGTAAAATAACAGGCTGCCAACACAAAGAGAAAGAGGAAAAGAGATACAACCAGTCTGAAAAAACTTTCCAATCCCGTTGCTAATACAATACCCATTCTAGCCTACTGCTTTCTTAATCGCCTCAAGAACACGGTCTGCCTGGAATGGTTTTACAATAAAATCCTTTGCTCCTGACTGGATAGATTCAATAACCATCGCCTGCTGACCCATTGCTGAACACATGATAACCTTAGCATTCGGATCTGATTCCTTAATCTTCTTAAGTGCCTGGATTCCATCCATTTCCGGCATAGTAATATCCATCATTACTAAATCTGGTTTTGTTTCTGCATATTTTTCTACAGCCATTTTTCCATTTTCTGCTTCGCCTGCAATATTATAACCATTCTTTGTCAGAATGTCCTTTATCATCATTCTCATAAATGCAGCATCATCACAAATTAAAATATTTTTTGCCATACTATTTCTCTCCTATTCAAATTCAATGTATTATTACTTTTCCGAATTACTTTATGATTTCGGTAACTCTTACACCAAAGCTTTCTTCGATTACAACTACCTCGCCTTTTGCAACATACTTACCATTAACAAGTACATCGACAGGTTCACCTGCAATCTTATTCAGTTCGATAATCGTACCCGGTGAAAATTCCAGAATATCCTGAATAGATTTACTTGTCCTGCCTAATTCCACAGTTACCTCAAGAGGCACATCCATAATCAGATTAATATTCTCTTTCTGGTTTACCGCTACAATATCCGGTGAAAAAGTCTGGAACTGCGCCTGCTGAACATTAATATTCTGCATCGGCATTCCCTGCATCGGCATTCCCTGCATCGGCATTCCCTGCATCGGCATTCCCTGCATTGGCATTCCCTGCATTGGCATTCCCTGCATCGGCATTTCCTGCATCGGCATTCCGTAATTCATATTTACATCCGGCACTGGCTGCTGACTTGGTGTCGGACTCGGACTTACGGGTGCTGTCGGTGTTTCCTGAGGCTGCGGTGCTGCTGATACAACCGGCTCAGGTTCAGGTTCTGACGTGCCTGTGGTTTCGGACGGCTGTCCGCCCATGCCTAATTTATTACAAAGAGTTTTACAAAACTCTACAGGGTACAACTGCATAATTTCACTGTCTACTAAATCTCCGACAGTCATTTTAAAAGATATCTTTACAAAATCTCCACTTAGGAAATCTGTAATATCATCTCCTTCGATATCATCATTTAAGTCAACAATATTTGCTGTTGGTGGACTGATATCGATCTTTATGCCCAGCATTGATGATAATGAAGTCGATGCTGAACCCATCATCTGATTCATAGCTTCACAAATTGCACTCAGGTGCAATTCACCAATCTGGCCCTCTATATTTGTTCCATCGCCACCCATCATAAGGTCGGCAATCACTTTAACGTCCGTATCCTTTAAGATAAAAACGTTATTTCCGTTAATCCCTTCTTTGTAGGATATCTGAATAAATACGCAGGGTCTGTCATATTCATCAACCAAATCCTGCCATGTGGACAACTCTACTTTCGGCGTGGTGATATCAACTTTCTGATTTACCAGTGAAGACAGGGTTGTTGCCGCAGTCCCCATACTGATATTTGAAATTTCACCCATCATATCGCGTTCCATCGGAGTTAATGCTTCATCTATCGCATTGCTACTAGAAGCATTACCTGCTGATGTATCCGTATCTGAAGAGCTGTTCTCGGAGTCTATGCCATTCAGTAATGCATTTATCTCTTCCTGTGAAAGCATTCCGTCCATTTCTATTCCTCCCTGATAACAGATGTTACTCTAACTGCATAATTATTATCTGCAGAACCCGGCAATGCCATGAATTTCTTTATATTTCCAACATATACCGTTAATTCTTTGTCTATGCCTGAATTCAGTTTTATCAAATCTCCTCTTTGAAGATTTACGAATTCAGCTACTGACATACTACTTGTTCCAAGAATCGCTTTAATTGGGATCTCTGCCCTAGCGATCAATGTTTCAATCGCTTCCTCATAGGAACCATCCTCATGATTCTGCATTGTTGAATACCAGTATTTGATATTCAGCTTATCTATTACATCTTCCAATGTTGCATAAGGAAGACAAATATTCATTAATCCTTCTACATCACCAATTTTAAGGTTTATCGTGACAATAGCGGTCATCTCCTGCGGTGATATAATCTGAGCAAACTGCGGATTGGTCTCAATTCGTTCAAGGCGGGGATTTACATTTGCAACATTCTTCCATGGTTCCCGTAGTAATTCTACGCAGACACTCATGACTCTTTCAATAATTGCCAGTTCAATCTCTGAAAATTCTCTCTTTTTCTCAAGAGCAACGCCCTCTCCTCCAAGCAGCCTGTCCACAATACAAAAGCCCAGATTTGTTGCCAGTTCTATTGCGATATTCCCCGGCAACGGTTCAAAATTAACCAGACTGAGCAGTACAGGATTAGACAGTGAATTTGAAAACTCGGAATATGTAACCGCTTCTGCACTGAGCACATCTACCTGTACATTTTTTCTCAGATATGCAGGAAGATTTGTATAAAGCAATCTGCCATAATGTTCAAATATACTTTCGAGCGTTCTCAGGTGTTCCTTCGAGAACTTTGAAGGCCGTTTAAAATCATAAACTTTGACATCGACATTTTCTTCTTCTTTATACTCATCTGCATCCAACTCGCCTGAACTATATGCATTTAATAATTTGTCTATTTCTTCCTGCGATAGTATCTCGCTCACAGAATCTCACCTCCAACTACATCTTATTTATTATTGTGTTACGAAATCTCCAAATCCAACACTATAGATAAATGTAGAATTATTATACATTTCCCGGAGTGCATCCCTAAGCTCTTCCAAAATCTGGTCTTTGTTATTTACAACTTCCGTTTCATTGTATTTGCTAACAATTCCGGATATTTTCGTTCTCATCAATTCTTCATAATCAGATAATTTTGCTTTGTACTTTTTATAATCTTCATTAGATTTATCTAATGTAAGAGTCAGTTTAAACACAGCGATATGGCTCTTCCCATCACCGAGCGGATTTAACTCAACAGTAAATTTATCATCAAAAGTAAACAAATCCGTGTCATCGATACTTATCTGTCCTTCACCTACATGCTGGCTTTTTCCCTCTTTTTCCAAATCTATGGCTGCGGCAACTTTACCTACCAGCTCGTTGGAATTTTTTACTGACGGTACAATTGCAAATACTATTATAGCCGTCATTGCAAGATTTGTCACTAGCAAAACAAGTAAAATAATATTAAATAAACTTTTCTTCATAATTTATAAAAACCTCCATGTCGTTTAGCAGTTCTCATTTTATTGCAGAACATTGGATGAACTGTATTCATTAAATATCTTTATCTCCACACGCCTGTTTTGTGCTCTTCCCTCTGCCGTATCATTTGAAGCTATCGGAGACGTTTCACCGCGTCCCATACAGCCCATTGTACTGACATCCATTCCTTTATTATCTTTTAAATATGTATATACTGAATACGCTCTTCCCTGCGAAAGTTCCATATTATCCGAATACTTCTTATTACTTGATGACTGTGGAACAGAATCCGTATGTCCTATAATCTGGATATCCTGCTTGTCATACTGAACAAGTATGTCTCCTATTTTACTGATAAAATCATATGCATTGCTGCTTATATTTGCACTTCCCGAATCAAACAGAACTGAACCGTTTAATGTAAGCATGACATATTGAGTCTCCACCTGGACATCTACTTTTCCACTGTCTATTCCGGCTACTTTTAACTGCTGCTGTATATTTTCTCCCATTTGCTCAGAAGCTTCAAGAAGCTGCTGATTTTTCTGCTCCTCATACTGTTCCTGTGACTCTGCTATCTGCTGATTCTGTGCATCCTGATTTTCTCCCATGGATTCATAATAATCATTCAACTCTTCTAGCTGACTCACTCCGCTTGAAATCAAAACACCATCTGTAAAAGAGGAACCGCCTCCGTCAAAAATACTGAAAGTTGCCTGGAAAGATTTAACCATTTCTTCAAATTTTGCTTCATCAATATTAGACATTGAGAATAACATAACGAAAAAGCAAAGAAGCAAATTCATCAAATCACTGAATGTACTCATCCATGCCGGTGAACCAGCAGGTGCTTCCTGTTTCTTTCTTCTGGCCAATTTTATTCACCGCCTTCACTATCATTCATGAGTTCTCTGTTTCCCGGAGCCAGGAATGATTTTAATTTCTCCTCAATTACTCGTGGATTTTCTCCTGCCTGGATAGAAAGAAGTCCTTCTATCATAATTGATTTCAGCTGAACTTCCTGTTCATTATTCTGCTTCAATTTATTTGATGTTGGTGTTGCCAGCCAGTTCGCAATAACAGAACCATAAAACGTGGTTACTAACGCAACTGCCATCTTTGGTCCGATCATTGTCGGGTCGTTCATGAATTGCAGCATGTTAATCAGTCCAATCAGGGTACCAATCATACCCCACGCAGGCCCCATGGATGCCCATGTATCCCAGAAACCGCTTACCTTTGCATGTCGTTCTTCCATACAGCTGAGTTCTGTTTCCATAATTCCTTTTACCAAATCAGGATCTGTACCATCTACAATCAGAAGAATACCTTTTTTCATAAAAACATCATCTATATCCTGTGCGGCCTCTTCAAGTGCAAGCAGACCTTCTTTTCTTGCTACATTTGACAAATCAATAATCTGCTTAATTGAACCTTCAATATTAAGTACCGGTGCCTTAAAAATCAGTCTGATAGACTTGAAACCATTCATAAAATCTTTAATGGAATTTGAGGTAAGGGTACTTGCAAGCGAACCACCAATTGTAATAATAATGGACGCACCATCAATGAAGTTATTAATCATCCCAAAGTCAATCGTATCACCAAATACAATACCAAATATCAAAAGTATAAAACCTGCTGCAATACCTATGATTGAAGCTAAATCCATTTTCCTTCCACCTTCTTTTTTTTTTAACTTAATACTTTATCGTAGATAGCACTATTCTACCACACTTTACCTTTTTTACCAACAAAAAATTTCAATATTTTCAATTTTTTTATTTTTGCAAAGGATTTTTCAATTTTCCAACATCAGTTGTGCATTAAAACCATAAAACGGACTTATGCATACAAGCAACAAAGCCTTATATGCATAAGTCCTTTCCTCTTATATCCTAATTCGTAACTCTTTTATTATCTCTTCAGGCTTAATAATTCTTCTATCATGGAATCAGAAGTAGTAATAATTCTTGAATTTGCCTGAAATCCTCTCTGTGTTACAATCATGTCTGTAAATTCAGTTGCAAGATCTACGTTTGACATTTCTACCGCACCGCCTGTCATGCTTTCACCTGCAGCATCTATGGTCTGGTAATTAATTGTTCCGGAGTTTAATGTCTGTGCAAAAAGGTTATTTCCTGCTTTTTCAAGTCCTGACGGATTGGAAAACTGTGCTGTAACAAGCTGTCCGATGGTAACAACGTCACCATTTGTATAAGAAGCAACGACACTTCCGTCATCCGAAATACCAAAGGACGTCATATTACCAACCGCTTTTCCTGCTCCCAGATTATCAATTCCAGCATTTGCCGAAACAGAAGTGGAGCTTCCGTAACTGGTCATGGAGGAAAAATCAACCGTAATATCACTGGCAAAAGAAGGAAGATTTGCAGAACCATCCGTAATATTCAGGGTAAACCGTGCCGGATCATTTGTGATTGTTCCCTTTGTTCCATCAAATGTCAGGGTAACAGAACCGTCTGCATTGACACCATCTCCGCTGAACACGGCAGACATTCCGGCTTCTACGGTAGTTCCGTTATAAATGGTAGATGGTTTTAATGTATATTCTGTGGAACTTACTTTCTTGATATCGAACTGTACACCGTATTTATTTCCAAGACTGTCAAAAGCATATAATTTTGTACTGATAATACCGGAACCCTTTGTATCAAATGCATCGTCCTGTGCATTGATATTTCCGGAAAGTGTTGCAGATGTTGTCTGTGCCGGTTCTGTTGTCATATATTCCGCACCATAAATGGAAACCGGTCTTAATTTATCCTTCTGTAAGGTATAATCACCTGTATCCGGATCTTTTGCAGCAGTATATCCCATAACATAATTTCCGCCACCGGTTACCAGATTACCGCTACCATCCGTTGTAAAATTACCAGCTTTACTGTAATATTCTCCGCCGTCATCACCCTGGATAATGAAAAAACTGCTTCCGTTTATCATAACATCCAGAGCATTTCCTGTTGACTGTGTACCACCAGGATCCGTAATGTTTGTGGATATCTGGGCTACCGTTGTTCCCAGACCTACCTGTCTTGCATTTGAACCACCCTTTGTTCCCTCTTCATTTGGTCCGCTTGCAATCTGGGATGTCTGATAAAACAAATCACTGAAAGATACTTTCTGTGATTTAAATCCGATGGTATTTACATTCGCAATATTATTACCAATTACATCCATTTTTGTCTGATGCACCTTCAGTCCGGCCACACCAGAATACATTGATCTCATCATAATTAAATGACCTCCTTAATACTATGTCCGTCTTGTTTTCCTCTGTCATTCAGAAAACCTAAGCTCCCTTAAAGGTCCAGCTAAATAATAACGGCTCCGTCAATATTTGTGTAAACATTCTCTTCATTCTCCGACTGATCCATCGCAGTGATCACTGTCCTGTTTTTTATGTTTACAATAAAAGATAAATTGTCCATAATAACAAGGGATTCTCTGATTCCCTTTTCATCTGCTTTTTTTGTTCCCTGCTCCAACCGGTCCAGCTGTTCTTTGGTAAGGCTGATATTTCGATCTGCCATTCTTGCATCTGCATGTCTGGAAAATTTAAGCGGTTTGTTTTCAGTGCCTGCTGCTTCCGACTTCTGCTTTAAGATTTCCTGGAAAGATGCTGCCGTCTCGCTGTTCTTTCTGGAAATACCTGGCTGATTCTGAAAGTAAGTTTCCTGCACCTGCCGGATGGAAGAAAAATGATTATTATTTATATTCATAACTTTTCTCCACCTTATCTGATTTTTTATTCTGCTGTATCTTCCTTTGTATCGGTATCTGTTGTTTTATCAGACTCGTCTTTCTTATTATCGGTATCTGTTGTTTTATCAGATTCGTCTTTCTTCTTTAACTCTTCCAGATATTTGTCATCCACAACCATATCAAAGTCATCATAATCATAAAGTTGCCCATTAATTGCAAGCTTGGCTTTTCCATCCACAATCTGTACATACTGTACTTTTCCACCAACCGTTGTTGTATTGGCATTTTCTGTAGATTTTCCAACTTTTATAATGACATTCTTGCCTACCAGAGAAAGTGCCTGTGAATTACTTAATGCACTTGACACATTCTGCATTTCTTCCAGTGCTGAGAACTGTGCTAACTGGCTGACCATCGCTGTATTATCCATTGGCTCTAACGGATCCTGATACTGCAGCTGTGTTGTCAGCAACTGCAGGAATGCATCTTTTCCTAACTCTGCACCACTGGATTTTTTCTTTGTCTGATCCGTTTCCGTATAGGTTGACTGAACCTGTCCGTTTACAATCTGTCCTGAAACCATATATCCTCCTATTCTGTTTATGCGGTATAGCTAACCGTATTTCCCAATGTTTCCTGAAGGCTGTTATCTTCTGGAAGTTCCGAATCATCTTCCCCGGTCAGTCCCGTCAGGATGTTTTTCTTTGTCTGCCGTCCATGTCTGCGTTCCTGATCCGAATTTTCCGTATTCGACTGCTGGTTCTGTTCAAAAGCATTGGTAGATACCATAACTTCTACGGACTGAACCTTGATTCCCTGTGAATCAAAGCTTTCCTTTAAAGTTGCAAGCTGTGACTCCAGCGCAGCCTTTGCCACTTCATTCTCGGCCACAATCTGTGCCGTCAGGACTCCGTTCTTTGAAACCACCTGAATGGATACTTTTCCCAGATGTTCCGGATATAACTGCATCTGCAGACTTGTAACATCATTTTTCATGGTCAGTTTTACTTGGTTTACCACCTGCTTTGTAATATTTTCCGCAGTTTCCACATCCGTCCGGTCTGCCACAAGCTCCTCAATTCTCTCAGTCAGTCCTCTCAGATTAGACATACCAGTCTGTGCATTTTTATTTCCCAAATCTGTGATATCATTCTGTGGATCCTGCTGATCTGATTTCCGGCTATGTGCATCACTGCTCATATCATCAGTCGCCGAAATCTGCTGAACCTCCTGTACATTGACATTATCCACTTCTACAGTTTCTGTTATGTCTGCCGTCTGGATCTGCTGCTGTGCAAAATCCTTTGCCTGGCTGTTAATCTCCTTAAAAGTTTCCATCAGTCCCGGACTGGTCAGGATTTCTGCTGTGCCGCTCAAATCCTTTACATCGGTCATAAGCTTCAGTACATTCTGTGGATCCTGCAAATCTGTAACCTGAAGATTCAGTTTCTGCATGGACTGCATTAAATCATCCACGGATACTTCCAACTGCTGTGCAATATCCTGAAGAAAATCAGAAACCACTGTTTCATCCACATCCACTGCTGTATTCTGCAGCTGTGTGCCTGCAAGCACTGCCGCAATTTCCAGATTTATTTCTTCTTTTTCACTGTTTTTGTCCACTGCCGCAATTTCCGGATTTGTTTCTTCTTTTTCACTGTTTTTGTCCACTGCTGCAGTTTCTGTTTTTGTGCTTCTGACATCTGATGACTTCGCATCCCTGTCTGTCATTTCTGACTTCACAGCATTCTTGGCTGTACTGCTGTCTTTTGCTGCTTCCTGATTCCTGGAAACATTCTGTGACTTATTATCCGTACCGGCATAAGAACCTGCCGCCTGGCGGATGGACTGTGAAAAATCTGTTTTTGTTGATATTTTCTGTGTATTTCCTGCCGCCGTTACCGGATTCTGATAAGCCTGTGTTTTAATATTTCCGGTTACCATTTGTACACCTCCTTTGTTTATAATTGTATTTTAGTTAATTGCGAAACTAATAATTTATCTTTATTGTATATGCAAATTAAACAATTGCTAAGAAGGTACTATGAGGCGGTCGGCACTTAGATGCTGTATTTTAGCATCTTAGTACCGCTACCCACGCACTAGGGAGGGACCCGGTAAACCGGGAAGATTCCCTAGTGCCATAGCCGAATGTAGCGGGAGCGTGCCTTCGTGTAATGTTTCATTTGCATATGCATTTACAAAAATTTAAGTGTTTCGCAATTAACTATAATTGTATTTTATAGTATCATCTGAAACCAGATGGTGCTACCATTATGGTGCAAGTAATGCCGTAATCTTTGCACAGTATACGGCATCCAGATCACTCAGGGCATTCAGTATCTTTGCTCTCGAATCTGCCTCCATATTTTTCAGGATTCCCACAATAATATCCATATTACCTGTCATCTCATACAGTGCTGCAGCAGCTTTTGCCGGTTTCATATTGGTATATGCCTCTGCCAGATCTTTATACTGTTCATCATACAGATACTGCTGTGCAACCTGCTTATATAATTCGGCCGCATAATCCGGCTCGATTTCTTCGTAATAACGCTTGTAATTCTCGTAATCAATGGCGGAAGCACCGAACACGACTTCATTATAATACTGCTGCTTTTCCTGCTCAAATGCCGCCTGGTTATCTTCGAATGTTTTCAGGCGGTCAACTTCTGCCTGTAAATCTGCGATCTGTGTCGCAGAATCATCGCCTGCCTTCTTATATTTATCAATCTGTTTTTCCAGATCCTTAATATAATCTATAGCTTCTGCAAGGTTCTTATATGGATATTCATCCGTACTTACTTCCGTATCGTTCGCATCCGGAAGAATTTTATTGATAATCGGTACATCCTTAAAGATCGGTCTCATAACAGAACTTCCGAATCCGCCCACATCAAACTTAATCAATGCCGCAAATATTACAAGCCATACAAGGATAATTAATATTCCTATCAGAATTGATACAAGTTTATTTCCTTTTTTTTCTTCTACTCCAACATCATCTGTCGTATTATTATTCCGCTTATTTCTTCTCGGCATTTTCTATTCCTTTCCATTACCATTGTACTGATAGCTGGTAAGCTCGTCTGTTTCCTTCTTTTCTTCTTCTTTGAGTTCCTGTTTGAATTCTTCAAAAGCCTTATCCCGTAAAATTTCCTGTGTCTTTCTTTCGATCATCACATCATTCAGCTTTTTTCTGGCAATTTCCACATTTCTTTCTGCAAGCCGTATCTGCTTCTTCTGGTCTTCCGCCTGCATCTTTTTTATTTCGATTGCTTCGGAACACCTGCGCATCTCAAGTATTACCAGTCGTCCTTCGGAACACCGTTTCAGACGGTTCTCATACAGCTGTCGTTCTTTCTTTATCTGTGACAGTTTTTTTTCTTCTTCCCGCAGCTTTGCATTTGCAGTGGAAAAAGCTATCTTTGCCTGTTCTTCCAGTTTTAATTTCAAATTCAGGATATTCTGCATCCTGTATACAAATTTTGCCATTTCTGCCTTTACAGATGCAATTCAGCTTCTATCTGTTTTTTTATTGGAAAATTTCCTGAAGTAATTGCATTTCTTCCTCAAAATCATATTTTTCATCAACACCCTGCGTCAGGAAGTCGTTTACTTTGTCTATTTTTGATATTGCAAAATCAATATTTTTATTGGAACCTGCCTTATATGCACCAATATTGATCAAGTCTTCCGCTTCATTATAAGTTGCCATAACCGTCTTTAATTTTCCTGCCAGCTGTTTATGTTCCTTTGTTGCAATCTGACTCATAACTCTGGAAATGCTCTGAAGAATATCGATGGCAGGATAATGATTTTTATGTCCCAGTTTTCTCGACAGCATGATATGCCCATCCAGAATACTTCGTGCCGTATCTGTAATCGGTTCGTTAAAATCATCACCGTCTACCAGAACGGTATACAACCCGGTAATTGAACCCTGTCCTGCCGTTCCGGCACGTTCCAGCAGTTTCGGCATCTCGCTGTATACACTCGGCGGATATCCACGCGTTACCGGCGGCTCACCGGAAGCAAGTCCAATCTCTCTCTGTGCCATGGAAAATCGTGTCAGACTGTCCATCATAAGAAGCACATCTTTTCCCTGATCTCTGAAATATTCGGCAATGGCTGTCGCCGTTTTTGCCGCTTTATTTCGGATCAATGCCGGTTTATCCGAAGTTGCGACAACTACCACACTTCGTTTCATGCCTTCCTCACCCATATCTCTCTCTATGAATTCCCGCACTTCTCTTCCACGTTCCCCAATCAGGGCAATTACATTGATATCTGCTTTTGTATTTCTTGCAAACATACCAAGCAATGTACTTTTACCAACACCACTGCCGGCAAAAATACCAATACGCTGACCTTTTCCTACCGTAATCAGTCCGTCTACCGCCTTGACACCTAACGGCAGTACCTCATGAATAATCGCTCTGGTCATCGGATCCGGTGCCGGTGCTTCTACAGAATATGCCTCACCATGTTCAATTTCAGAACCGTCAATCGGCCGTCCCAGACCATCCACTACTTTTCCGAGTATTTCCGGACCAACTTTTACCCTCAGGACATCACCGGTATTTTCCACCAGTGACCCTGGTCCGATTCCATCCACAGATTCAAACGGCATAAGCAATACCCGGTTATCTTTAAATCCGACAACTTCTGCCATTACTTCCTGCCCTCCGGATTTATCCGATGTGATTCTGCACAAATCATTCAGCCTTGCATCCGGCCCTATGGACTCAATCGTCAGTCCAACGATTTTAGAAACTTTTCCAAGCTTTCTATAATATTTTTTTTCTTTCAAAGCAAGATATTTTTCAACATCCACATTTATCATATCTGTCTCCACTGTTATGACTGCCGTTTTCCGGAACAGGAGAGGATCTTAATATCCTCCATCAGCTTATCAATCTGCCCGTCAAGGCTGCAGTCAAAAACTCCCATATCAGTATCTATCATGCATTGTCCTTTTGTCATCAGTGAGTCTTCCACAATCTCAATATTTACATCACTTACCGCTGTAACAATCTTATCCTTATTTTCTTTCAGAAATACTGCATCATCATGACATACACGGATCAGATAGTTTTTACTGATATCAATATCTTCAAACGCACTGTTAACAACAGCCAAAATCAAATCTTTCTTATCTTCCATCAGCAGATGTGTCATATGCGAAAATACATCAAGAATAGTTTCTACCAGAACCGGTTCCATTTCTTCTTTCTGTTTCTGCACTTCCTGCTCCATCTCCTGCTGTTTCTGGTTCAGCTCCTGAAGCCGCCTGTTTAATTCTTCCTGGCATTGCTGCTGTGCTTCCTGATATCCCTTATCAAATCCTTCTTTCGAAGAAGACTGTATAATCCACATACGTTCCTTATCGGCATTCTGTTTTACGGCTTTCGCATTATCTTCCGCAACACTGAGAATACGTTCCGCTTCCGCCCTCGCACTCTCAATAATCTCCTCTGCCGTTTCCTGTGCCGCCGCACTTTCCTCCTCCGGATTGGGAAGTTCTGCTATTTCAGCATTCAGTCCGGGAACAAATCCGTCCGTTTCTGCCTGGTGTTCCGGATGTTCCAGTTCTTCCTTTATTTTTTCGATTTTCTTTGAAATCACTTCATTATTATCAATAACTCTGGGTCCTTCATTCCCGCTAAAATTTATAAAACGATATATATTAGACAACTAACTCATCACCTCCACCACGCGAGATAATGATTTCACCACTGTCCTCAAGCTTTCTGATTACACCAACTATCTTCTGCTGTGCTTCTTCTACATCCTTCATTCGTACAGGGCCCATGTATTCCATATCCTCGCGGATCATCTCTGCCAGTCTCTTGGACAGGTTATTAAAGATAACTCCCTGTACTTCTTCATTTGTACCCTTCAGGGCAACACTCAGATCATTATTATCAACATCTCTGAGTACCCTCTGGATGGTCTTGTCATCAAGCGACAAGATATCTTCGAATACAAACATCTTTCTTCTGATCTCGTCCGCAAGTTCCGGCTCTTCGATCTCCAGACTTTCCATGATATGTTTTTCTGTTCCTCTGTCCACTGTATTCAGGATATCTACGATGGCATCCACACCACCAACGATTGTGTAATCCTGAGTAACCAGGGATGATAACTTTCTTTCCAATATATTCTCCACTTCCTTAATAACATCCGGTGAAGTACGATCCATTTTTGCAATACGTTTTGCAACATCTGCCTGTTTTTCCGGAGGCAGTGCCGAAACAACCATGGATGCCTGTGCGGATGGCAAATAGGATAAAATAAGTGCAATTGTCTGTGGATGCTCGTCCTGGATAAAGTTCAGCAATTGTGCCGGATCCGTCTTCCGTACAAACTCGAACGGACGAACCTGCAGGGAAGAAGTAAGTCTCTTGATAACCTGCTCTGCCTGTTCTGTTCCCAAAGCTTTCTCCAACAGTTCCTTTGCATAACCAATACCACCTTCTGCAATATACTGCTGTGCCAGACACACCTGATAAAACTCATTCAGAACATCCTCTTTCATCTGTGGCGATACACTTCTGGTATTCGCAATTTCCAGAGTAAGCTGTTCTATCTCTTCTTCTTTCAGATGCTTAAATACTTTCGCTGACTTTTCCGGACCTAAAGCGATTAACAGAATCGCAGCTTTGCTTGTTCCGGAAATTTCACTCGTGTTTTCCTGTGTTGCTGTTCTCGGCATGATTATGACCTCCTATTATTATTCCCAATCGTTATTCAGCCAGTTACGAAGCAGTAATGCGACAGATTCCGGATTCTCATCCACGAATTTCTCAATCGCTTTTCTGACTTCTGATTTCTCGTCATATTCAATATCTTCCACGCTTTCCTTCTCCTTTGTGGCACTAAGGATTTCATCCACAGATAATTCCGGTTCGGTTTCTGTAACTTCTACCGGTCTTAAGCTTCTCCATACTACAAATCCTAACAGCCCAACAATAATGACTGCAAGTATAATCGGAAGTACCGTATTCGTAAAGCTGAATGTGCTTACTTTATCATTAAATACCGGCACATTATATCCGATAACAGAAATATTGGCTGCCGGAATACCGGTACCTGCTGCAATCGCCTGGATAACACCCGTAAAATCCACATTCATGGCCGTTACCGTGCTATTCTGTGCCTTATACTGTTCCCATGTCGTATTTTTCAACTGTCCGTTTTCTTCCAGTGTTGCCTGGTCATATACCTGATATTTATTCACCGCAATGGAAAGCGATGAATTTGCTTTATTTAATGTTCCCTGCTCGCCTTCCGTATGGGTAATGGAAGAACTTGGCGCATATTCATTTTTTGTGATCGTAATACTTGTACTGCTTCCGTCCCCGGTATCTACCTGATAAGTGGTATCGTCATCATTGGAATCCGTACCCGGCACACCGCCGCTGTAACTTCCGCCTTCCTGTTCATACACATAATCATTCTGTTTTACATTGGCATCATTAGAATAAACAGTATCCACCTTATCCACTTTATCAAATGAAATATCAAGACTCGGTGCTACGGACACTGTACTGTACAGATTAGTTGTGTTTAATAATTTTGTAACATTCGAAATTACTTCATCATTATACAGCTGACGAATCTTTTCTTTTTCCGAAGCATTTACATTAGAACCTGACAGTGCCGCACTGTCATTTCCCTGAAACAGAGTATTTCCATTTGAATCAATAATCGTTACCCTCGCTGTAGAATCACTTCCCACTGCGGTTGCACAGTAACGTGCCATGGCTTCTGCCGCACCGTCCGGAACGGACTTCTTCAGGGTAAGCTGTACACTGACAAATGTTTCCTGATCCTCATCCGTTGCCAGCACACTGTAATTGGTTGCCGGAATGGAAAATGTTACATTCGCACTCTTTACATAATCAAAAGAAGTAAGTACACCTACCATCTTATCTTCCAGATACTTCTGGTATAATCTGGTCTTATCCTCTGATGTGGTGCTGAATCCGCCATCATTTTTATAGTCATCGATTCCATATCCCTTCGCCGTATATCCGTTCTGTGCGATCAGATAGGTTGCCTTAACCAGGTTTTCTTTCGGAACTTTTATGGTAAGTCCGTTATTCTCCGTTGTATACTGAATATCATTTGAAGTAAGGGTATCTGCAATATCCGCAGCATTCGTCGTATCTGTACACTCTATCAGAGTTTCATATGTAGGTCGTGATAACACCACTGCAAGAATGATAACAGCTACTACCACCACTGCAAAGATACTTACTATCAGTCTTTTTTGTTTTTTATCATATTTATTCCAGAAATCTTTTGCTTTTGTCTGTATATCCTTTAGTTTCTCATTCATATTCTTTCTTCACTCTTTATTTTATTTTAAAGTTCACAACTAAATCTGTATCTGCATAATCTCTTTGTAAGCATCGAGAAATGCATTCTTTATTGCCACTGTATACTGTAGGGACAGATATGCCTTCTGCTGTGCAATGGTAAGTTCATGTGTGCTGTCCGTATTGCCCAGTGTAAAATCTACAGCCGCCTGTTCTGCCTGCTGTGATAAACTATCTGTTTCCTTTATTGTATTCATTGCCGAATCCAGAATCGTCGAAAAAGAACTCTTATTGCTGTCCGTCCCGCTTCCCGTAACCGAATTCACTGCATCTGTATAAAAATTAAGACCAATTCCGCTTAATCCTGATGTTACGTCCGTCATTTTATCTCCCATCCGCTATACATGATAGCCTGTTATTATTTACCTATTTCAAGTCCCTTTGATGCCATCGCTTTCGCTGCATTGAATGCCGTCACATCCGCTTCATATGCTCTTGATGCATCAATCAGGTTCGTCATCTCCGTCACTACATTTACGTTCGGATATGTAACATATCCATTCTCATCCGCATCCGGATGGGAAGGATCATACACCATATTCATCTCTGTCTCATTATCTTCCACAATCTTCGTAACCTTAACACCAGTTCCGCTTATTCCGCCTCCGCGTGTTCCCATATTGGACAATAATATATTATTGAATGCATTTGCTTTTTTTTCCGAAAACACTACGGTTTTTCTCTTATATGCACCGCCTTCCGACGTCCGTGTGGTATTTACATTGGCAATATTCTGTGAAATGGTATCTGACCTCAACCTCTGGGCACTCATGCCGGATGCACAGATATCAAAAGCTGTAAACAATCCCATATTTTTTCTCCTTTATCCGCTATTTCGCCATAGCTGCTTTCAGCATATTAAATTCATAATTCACAGAATCAAGTAATGCATTATACTTAATCTGTGTTGATGCAAGTTCGACATTTTCCGTATCAATATCCACATTATTTCCATCAAGCCGATAGGATAACTCTGAATAATCGGTATAAGTCGATGCTGTGATATTATCAAGCTCCACACCCGCTACCTTCTGCCTGATAGACTGCGTTCCTCCGCTTGTGAGTTCTTCCAGAAGATAATCTTCAAAATTAACATCTTTCCTCTTGTATCCAGGGGTATCCTTATTAGCAATATTATTGGCAATTACATTGTATCTGGTCCATGATGCATCTGCCGCCTTTTCCAGTACATTCACATAATCGTATGCGTGGGAATTAATCATTTCAATACTCCTTCCGTAGTTTGTCTTACTTATTTATATGTATTCTATATTATAGTCTGCCTAATATTATATCCATTTTATAGAAAAATAGCAAGACATATTTCAGTGAATTACAAAAAAACCCTTTTTCATCCCACAGATCTGAAAAATCCCCTGAATTTTTCAGGGGACTTGACTTAGCACTGTATCTTTTTTATCTCATCATATACAACATCATTTAAGACTTTGATATAAGTTCCTTTCATGCCGGAAGAACGGGATTCAATAATTCCTGCACTTTCAAATTTTCTAAGTGCATTTACTATCACGGATCTGGTAATTCCCACCCGGTCCGCAATCTTGCTCGCAACCAGAAGTCCTTCACTTCCGTCAAGTTCCTCAAAGATATGAACCATAGCTTCCAGCTCAGAGAATGATAATGTACCGATAGCTGATTTTACAATCTGGACTTTTCTCTCTTCTTCTGCTGTTTCTTCATTAACTGAACGCATCATCTCAAGACCGACTACTGTCGTTCCATATTCGCTCAGTATAATGTCATCAATCTCATACTGTTTGTCACATTTGTAAATAAATAATGTGCCAAGACGTTCTCCAGCGATATCAATCGGTGCAATGATTGCCTGAAATTTCTGGTTACTGTCCTTGTCAAATCCCAGGGTTGAAAGATTTACATTCTCCTTTGTGGACAGAACACTCAGCAGTCTTTCATTCAGCATACGGTCGACCATAGCACCCATGTCTCCGTGAATCAGTTCTGTAAGTTCCTCTACTCCTGCTTTTTTACCGACACCCAGTATCTTGCCTTTCTTACTGATAACCAGAATATTGGAATCCAGTATGTCGCTCAATACATTGCAGATATCATTGAATACGACTTTCTGTGTATTGTTATTATGCAGCAGCTTATTGATTTTTCTTGTTTTGTCTAATAATTGTACGCTCATGCGGCCCTCCTGATGATTTTATTACTTGTCTTATTTTTTACTACTACACCCTAATGATCTCCCACGCCTCATTTATTATGAATATAACATATTTTTTTCTTTTTTTCAAGCAATTAATCATATTTTTTCTTTAATTTTCAGACAACTTATTTTCGGCATCTCTGTCCTGCACGTAACCGCAGTTTTCATCCGCACACAGAAGTTTATTTCCTTTTTCAACCATATAACCTCCGCATTTCGGACATTTTACAGAAGATGGTTTCTGCCAGGACATAAAATCACATTCCGGCCCAGCCTCACATCCATAATATCTGCGGCCTTTTTTTGTTTTTCGGATAACTACTTCTTTTCCACATTTCGGGCAGGCTACACCGATCTTTTCAAAATACGGCTTTGTATTGTGACATTCCGGGAATCCAGGGCAGGCAAGGAATTTTCCATGCGGACCATATTTGATTACCATCATTCTGCCACATTCCTCACACTGTACATCGGATTCCTCATCTTTAATCTCAACTTTCTCCAGTTCGCGTTCTGCATTCTTCACCGCTTCATCGAGATCCGGATAAAAATTACGGATAATGGTTTTCCAGTCAACCGTTCCCTCTTCCACTTTATCCAGCAGGGATTCCATATTTGCCGTAAAATTAGAATCCACAATAACCGGAAATGCTGTTTTCATAATATTATTGACTGCTTCTCCGAGTTCCGTCACATAAAGATTCTTTTCTTCTTTGGCAACATACCTTCTCTGGATAATAGTTGTGATGGTCGGTGCATAGGTACTCGGTCGTCCGATTCCCTGTTCTTCAAGTGCCTTTACCAGTGCTGCTTCCGTAAAATGTGCTGGCGGCTGGGTAAAATGCTGTTTCTCTTCAAAATTTTCAAAAGTAAATTCCGTATCTTCCTTTATCTTGTTTACGATTGCATTTCCCTCTGATTTTTCATCCTCCGTACTGCTGTATACCGACATGAAACCATCAAATGCAAGTTTTGATGCAGAAGAAGTAAACAGATATTTTCCCGCAGATATCTTTAAAGATATCGTTGCATACTGTGCACTGCTCATTCTGCTGGCAGTAAATCTTCTCCAGATCAGCTGGTACAGACGGAACTGATCCCTGCTGAGCTGATCCTTTATAATGGCCGGATGCAATGTGATATCCGTTGGACGTATGGCTTCATGTGCATCCTGTATCTTTCCCTTCTTCTTTGCTGTTTTATCTTTCTTTGCAAGATATTCTTTTCCGAAATTTTCTTCAATATATTCTTTTGCCGACTGTTCTGCCTCATCAGATACTCTGGTGGAATCAGTACGCAGGTAGGTAATCACACCAACCGATCCACGCCCTTTGATATCCACACCTTCATAGAGCTGCTGTGCGATACGCATCGTTTTCTGTGTGGAAAAGTTTAATACCTTTGATGCTTCCTGCTGTAGTGTACTGGTCGTAAATGGAAGCGGGGCTTTCTTTTCCCTGCTGCTGTTTTTTATATCTTTTACCCGGTAATCCGCATCTTTTAATTCTGCCATGACCTGATCGAGTTCTTTTTTTCCGGAAATGTTCCTTTTGCCCTCTTCCGTACCATAGAATTTGGCTTCGAGCAGTTTTTTTTCGCCTTTTACTTTGAGCATGACATCCAGTGTCCAGTATTCTTCCGGAATAAAGGCATTGATCTGTTCCTCCCTGTCGCAGATCATGCGCAGTGCAACGGACTGTACCCTTCCGGCACTCAGTCCTCTCTTTACTTTCTGCCACAGTACCGGACTTATGGAATAACCCACCATACGATCCAGCACCCTTCTTGCCTGCTGGGCATCTACAAGATTCATATCTATCTCCCGCGGATTTTTTAACGAATCTTTTACTGCATTTTTCGTAATCTCATTAAATGTAATTCTCTTCATTTTGCTCTCATCCAGCTTCAATGCCGTGGATAAGTGCCATGATATCGCTTCCCCTTCGCGATCCGGGTCAGTTGCAAGATAGACTTTGTCCGCCTTCTTTACCAGTTTGCGTAATTCAGCAAGTTTCTCACCCTTTCCACGAATCGTAATATACTTCGGCTCATAATCATGTTCCATATCGATTCCCATCGTACTCTTCGGCAGATCTCTCACATGTCCGTTCGATGCTGCCACTTCATAATTTTTGCCCAGAAATTTCTTTATTGTCTTTACTTTCGCCGGTGATTCCACGATCACTAAATACTTGGCCATAATAACCTCCACTTTAATACTTATACCCGGATTTAGGGGGTATCTATTCTTTTCTGATATAATAATTTTTAACCGGTTCTTCCGCTAATCCATGCATCAGAAGCCAGAGCAATCCTTCATAAACAGTACCCCGATTCATACCTGTTTTCTGCATAATTTCATCCGGAGTCTGTGGTTGCAAATCGAGAACACTATACAACACTTCATTTTGTTTTTCAAGAAAAATTTTTGTTTTTTCATTTTTTTTCACATTTATGCCCATGTTAAACAGAATATCCAACGTGCTGGTTGCCGGAAATGCCCCCTCCTGAATCAGTCGGTTGCACCCATTGCTTAATACATCATTTATCCTGCCCGGCACGGCACAGACATCCACCCCCTGTTCAAGTGCATGCTTCACCGTAATCAGCGAACCGCTTTTCTGTCTTGCTTCCGTAATCACAACACAGTCTGCCATCCCGCTAATCAGACGGTTCCGCTCCGGGAACTGCCAAGCATTCGGTCTTGTTCCCGGCGGATACTCCGACAGCACTGCACCCTGCTCTATAATTCTGTCATACAAATATTTATTTTCCGGCGGATAACAGATATCCACCCCGCATCCTAAAATGGCATATGTCCTTCCTCCGGCATCCACCGCGCCCTGATGTGCCGCCGAATCCACACCCCTTGCCATCCCGCTGACAGTCGCAATTCCATATTCTGCCAGCTCGCCGGCAAATTTTCCCGCCGCATATCTTCCATATGCACTGCATACCCTTGCCCCGATAACCGCTACTCTTTTTTCTGTTTCATCACTATGTATACAGCCTTTTATAAAAAGTGCATAGGGCCGGTCCGGAATATCTAACAGCTTTTTAGGGAACTCCTCTGACCTGTCCGTAAGGAAACGAATCCCTTTCTGCTCCAGTTTACACCATTCAGCTGCCGGATCAAAGTTTTCCCTGCTCTCACACAACTCCCCAGCATCCTCTTCCTTCAAAATCCCGCTCTGCACAAGCTGTTCATACGATGCCTCCCAGACCCGTCCCGGACTTCCAAACTTCCTCATCAGCAGGGCAATCTTCCTGTGCCACATATTCTTTCCCATAACAAGCCACAGCATCGCATCCTCATATGTCATAATCTTTCCTCACTTTCCTTTTAATCCGTCATTCTGTATCCGAGTGCTTCAGCTATATGACATTCCCGGATATCCTCACAGCCCTCCAGATCCGCTATAGTCCGTGCCACCCGTATGGTTTTGTAATATGCCCTTGCACTCATTCCCAGCTGTTTAAATGCCTGACCCAGAAGACTTTTCTCTTTTTCTCCCAGAAAACAGTATTTCTGTATCTGATCCTGCGACAGCCCGGAATTAAACCGTACCTGCTGCCCTCTATATCTTTCCTTCTGGATGGCTGCCGCCGCTTCAACTCTTTTTCTGACCGTTTCCGAAGACTCTGACTTCTTTCCTTTTTGCAAATCTTCAATACTGACTTCCGGAACTGCCACACAGATATCCATCCGGTCCGTCAGCGGCCCGCGAAATTTTCCCTGATACTTCTTTACGTCATATCCGCTACAGGAACAACGGTTTCTGTCCGGATAATAGCCGCATTTGCAGGGATTCGTTGCCGCCACAAGCATCACATCCGCAGGAAAGACACAGATGCCATACACCCTTGAGATTACCACACGATGTTCCTCTAACGGCTGTCTCAGTGCATCGATCGTATCACGCTTAAATTCGGCAAACTCATCTAGAAATAATACACCACCATGTGCGAGGGTGAGTTCGCCCGGCCTAACCTTCTTTCCGCCCCCAACCAGTGCCTTCTGCGTAATGGTATGATGGGGTGCACGAAACGGTCTTACCCGCATCAGTGCGTTTCCATCCAGAATTCCGGCAATACTGTGAATCTTCGTAATCTCGATACATTCTTCCAGTCCGGGTTTCGGCAGAATCCCCGGTATGGCAGATGCGATCATGGACTTTCCCGCTCCCGGAGGACCGATTAAAAGCATATTGTGCATTCCAGCGGCAGCAATCTCCACCGCACGCTTTAAATTCTCCTGCCCGGCGATATCCGCAAAATCGGTTTTGTACGTTTTCTCTTCTGTTGTCCTGCCGTATTCTTCTACACGGTCACACACATTCCCTTCTCCCCTTAACGCAAGCATCATTCCGGCGATATCCGCAACCCCTGTAATCGTTACATCTTCTACAATCTCTGCTTCCCGTACATCTTCCATGGGCAGGATAAAATGAGAGAGTCCCTTCTTCTTTCCTTCCAATACCATCGGCAGCACCCCGCAGATATGATTGACTCTGCCGTCCAGGCTTAACTCGCCCGCAATCAGGGTCTTTTCCATATCTAACATCGGAACAACCTGATTCGCTGCAATTAATATTCCGGCTGCAATGGACAAATCAAATGCCCCGCCTTCTTTTCTTAACCCCGCAGGAAACAGATTTACGGTAATTCTTCTTGGTGGGAGAAGCACTCCACTGTTGCGGATCGCCGTTTTCACCCTCTCTCTCGATTCCTTTACCTCCGAACTTAACAGTCCTACCATATCAAATGCTGGCAGTCCATTGCTGATATCCGTTTCCACATATACAAGTTCCGCACAGACACCCAGTATGGCTGCACATATTACTCTGCTGAACATCGTTTTCCTTCCTTTCTTTTGCATATCAGTATTAGGTAATTGTGAAACACTTAAATTTTTGTAAATGCATATGCAAATGAAACATTACACGAAGGCACGCTCCCGCTACATTCGGCTAGTAGCGGTACTAAATACCGATTGTACTAAGGAATCTTCCCAATAAATTGGGTCCCTCCTTAGTACCTACCTCATAGTACCTTCTTAGTAATTATTCAATTTGCATATACAATAAAGATAAGTTATGAGTTTCGCAATTAACTAGCATATCAGTATCAAAAAAGCCGGAAAGACACACACAGTTCTATTTGCGTGTGCCTTTCCGGCTTCAGAGATTCTGTTATTATATTATCATATTTTTAAATATATTTCAATATTGTTTCTTAATTATTTTTGAAATTTTACTTTCAATTTTTCATATTCCTTATTAATGTATAATACAGTTGTTTCGTCCCCGTTTTCATTATCCGGATGATAGACCTTCATCAAATCACGGTAACGCTTTTTCAGAGCACTCAGACTTGATACTCCGCAGAAGAATGTTCCGGAACGAATCGCCGCTTCTCCCTGCGAAGCCTGTCTCATTCTCTTCAGTTCATCCTTTTCCCTCTGGATATATGCCTTTTCCTTCGCCAGCCTGTCCCGATCCTTTGCCATGCGCACCAGTTCCCGTTCCACGACTGCCCACTGCTTTTCAAACAGATCTTTTTCCCTTGCAATTTTCTTTTCCTGAAATTCCTGTTCCCTTGCCGAACGCTTTTTCTCACGTTCAAACTCATCTTTTAATTTCTGCAATGCTTCGTATTCATCCTCTAACTGCTGTTTCTGCTGATTCAGTCTTACATTCTCAAGAAACAGCCAGTGCTTTAACTCATCCACCGGGTCATCTTCAAAATCATATACATAATTTACCTGACTCTTCATTCCCTGCTACACCTTTCAAAAGCTATAATACCTCACGAATCCACCGGATGCAGTGTTCTACCCAGGAAGAAACATATGCTGCATAAGGATTCAGATTTTCCTTTACGTCTACGGTTGTCTCATCACAAATTGCAAGACCATGCGGTCCATGCGGATAAATATGCATTTCAAAAAGAACTCCCGCTTTCCGGAGTGCATCTGCCATCTTCAAGGTATTTTCCACCGGTACAAGGTCATCTTCAAAGGTATGCCACAGAAAAGCTTTCGGTGTATCGTGATTTACCAGCTTTTCAACCGAAACCTTCTCTCTTTCTTTTTCATCCTGATACCGGTCTTCTCCGAGAAGAAATTTTATGCTGTCCTCATGCGTATATGCACCGGAAGTTATCACCGGATATCCCAGTATCATGCCATCCGGTCTGTCCTCACCGGACGGAATCTGAAGTGTTTCACGCACAAGGGGACTGTTCCATAATGTACCGACTGTTCCCGCCAGATGTCCGCCGGCAGAATAACCCATCACGGCAATCTTACTGCTATCAATGTGCCACTTTTCTGCGTTCCGGCGCACCATCGCAATCGCTGCACACACCTGCAGAAGCTGCGTCGGAAAATGACCGCCCTCCGGCCCGCAACTGTATTCTACTTTTACCACAGCTATGCCGGCTCCCAGAAAACGCAGTACGGTCGGCTCGTCCTCTCTCTGTGAGCGGAATACATACGCACCGCCCGGACACAGTACGACGCATGGAAAAACCTTATTCACACCGATCTCCTCATATACTTCCGGAAGAAACACATGTGCCACCGCCGTCCTGTCTGTTTTGGGAAGATTTACAAATATTTCTTCCAGATTAATTTTTTCGTATACCATGAACTGCCTCCTCATCACTTTATTAGCCTATTCTACTTTATCCGCGTATTTTTTTCAATCCCCAATCTCTATTGTTTCTCCAAAATGTACAGAATAAACAAGCTGGTTCTTTACTTTTTTCCCGGAAATACGCTCCAGGGCATAGCTATAATAATTCATCTGCCCCTGGTATCGCTTCTTAAGTTCCTGCATATCGTCCACAAAATCTGTCTTATAATCGACCAGGCACATCTGTCCGTCCTCTTCAAAATACGCATCCATAATTCCCTGCACCAGTACGGTTTCACTGCCTTCATACCCCTCCTCCACAAGGGATGCCGGGACACCCATAACAAACTGTTGTTCTCTTTTCAATGTGCCGTTCTGCCATGCCGCTTTCATCCGTATTCCAACATCCGACCGCAGAAATTGCAAAATATCTTTATTCCTTACAAATTTCCGCTCTTTTTCCTGTAAAAGTCCCTGTCCGGCAAGTTCATCCAGATATGCATTGATTTTTCCGTAATCACTCAGATCCCGTCCATAGTCAAGAATCTGGAATACCCTGTGGTATGCATTTCCCCGGATAATGCCGGCAGATTCTTCTTCCGTTCCTTCCCCGAGGAATGCCGGCACGATTTCCGGCTGTTCGATTTCCATTTCCGGTTCTGTCAGTTCCTCCGGCTCTTGGGCATATTCATTCATAATCTTCTGTTTTACATCGGCAATGCTTACTTTTGCTTTCATTAACACATCCATGGAATATGGATACTGCCATGCCAGGCTTTGCTCTATCTCTTCCCTTGCTTCTTTATCATAAATATGATCGCTGTTCCAATGCTCCAGCACTTCTTTTCCCTGCTCCTCCTCATACGCTTCCCTGATCAGGGTTTCCGCCAGCTCCTGCGCGGTCTTTACCGTAATGATATATCCCTGCTTCGGCCGCCCTTTATGATTTTCTCCCTCTGTAAGTGACATTAACAGCAGATCCAGATAACTTCCCGCAGCCATAATCTGGTTATACTGAAATGGTCTGTTCTGTGCATATGCCGCAAGTCTTTCATATTTTGCCCATTTCTTTTCCATCTTTCCGCTTCCTGCAAGAATCAGCTTCTCTTTTGCCCTTGTCATCGCAACATACAGAACACGAAGCTCTTCCGCCATATTTTCCATCACAATCTGCCCGGCTATGGCACGCTTCACCAGGGTGCTGCTCTTACGGTTTTTCTCCGTATCATACCGGTCCATGCCGATTCCAAAGGTCTGGTGGAGTACCACTTTTCTGGACGCATCTTCCTGATTGAATCTTTTTCCCAATGCCCCTGCAAGCACAACTGGATATTCGAGTCCCTTACTTTTATGAATACTCATAATGGTTACGGCATCTTCCTCTCCAGCGCCGCTCATCGTTTCCTGCTGCACTTCGTATTCCTGATTTTTTTCAATATAGCGGATAAAATTAAACAGTCCGCTGTAGCTTCCCTGCTGGTAAATGGATGCCCGTTCCTTTAACATGGACAGATTTGCAAGGCGCATTGTTCCATCCGGAAATGCCGCGATAAAATATTCAAATCCGGTATCTTCCAGTATCTCATTGATGAGATCGTAAATAGTGCGGTATGTCTTTTCCCTGCGGTATTTTTCCAGCAGAGTCCTAAACTGCTCCGTCACTTCTCCTGCTGCCATGACATTTTCATACATGGAATCCTGACCGCCTGCCAGCTTAATCTGTGCAATTTCTTCCTCACTCATATGGAACATATTCTTTAATACTGCTGTAAGCGGAATGTCCTGTCTCGGATTGTCTATCACCGAAAGGAATTCCAGTACCATTTTTACCTCAAAGGCATCAAAACAGCCTTTTCTTACCGGGCAGCGCACCGGGATTCCCTTTGACTTTAATACTCTCTCATAAACATCCTTATAACTTCCCATACTTCTGAGCAGCACCGCCATATCCGAATATCTGACCTGCCGCATTTTTCCATCCGCCTTATCACGCACCCGGAATCCGCTGTCATACAGTTCTTTTAACCGGAGTGCCGCCATTTCAGCCTCTAATTCTTTTGCCTCCACATCATTTTCCAGATTTTCCTCCCCTTCCATAACGGATGTGTCCGCAATCAGCAGTTCCACCGCCGGATCTTCCCCCTCATAATCCGCACCCGGATAGAGGGCATTTTCCTCATCATAGACAATTCCGCCCAGTTCCCGGATCATGATTTTCTCAAACACCCGGTTTGTCACATTTAAAACAGCCGCCCGGCTTCTGAAATTCTTCGATAATATAATCTTGCGATCCGGACCGTCCCCCATCCGTTCAAAGCGGTTGTATTTTTCCAGAAATATCTCCGGTTTTGCCATACGGAATTTATAAATACTCTGTTTCACATCGCCTACCATGAACAGGTTATGGGCTGATTTTCCTTTTCCGGATATGGAGTTAAGGATCATTTCCTGCACATAATTGCTGTCCTGGTATTCATCTATCATGATTTCTTCAATATCCGCCGCCATCGTAAGAGCTGTCTGTGATGGGCGGACAGTTCCGTCTTCCTGTCTCTGTGTCAGAATCTCCAGGGCAAAATGTTCAATATCACTGAAATCCACCAGATTTTTCTCCCTTTTTGCGGCTGCGTATTCTCTCATGAACGATAATACCAGTTCTGCCAGAACTTTTACGTTCTTTCCTGCTATTTTCGTATCTTCCATGATTTCTTCCATGGTCTTTGCGTAATACTTTTCCGCCATGCCTTTCAGCAGCTTCTTGTATCCGTCACGGATATCCTTTACCGCCTGCTTCTTTTTTTCGTCCGCTTCCGGCTGCTTCTTTCTGGACAATGCTTCCGGTGCATATCCGGCAAAAAGCTTTCTGCGCTCCTCATAACTGTCCGCCTGAAGCACTGCATCGAGAAATACTTTATCCGATAAAACTGCCGCCTTGTATGCCCACGGTCCGTCCTCTTCTTCCGTAAGTTCCAGACATTCCCTGATCTCACCGGAAACAATGCCTAGCTGTAATTCCAGCTGTTTCTGCAGAATCTGATACCAGTCGCTCTGTGTAATATCGCCCTCCTGCTGATATGCCTTCTGTACCCATTCCTCCGGGTACGGATAACTCATGGCAAATTCATACAGGGTAAAAATCATTTCCTCCACCTGCTCATCACTCCGGTTTGAAGAATAGATATCAATAAATTCCAGAAAATCTTCTTCCCCCTTTTCATAATGTTCTTCCATAATTTTTGCAATAACATCGGCTTTCAGAAGAACGAGTTCGCCCTCCTCCCCAATCTTAAACACCGGATCAATATTCAGTGCAGCAAAATTCTCCCTTACTACATCCATGCAAAAGCTGTCAATCGTGGTAATTCTTGCATTATGCACATAGGAAAGCTGCTTCTGCAGATAGGCATCTTCATTTCCGCTTTCTTCCGCTTTTTTCTGCAATGCCTTTAATATTCTTTCCCTCATCTCTGCCGCCGCCGCCCTTGTAAACGTCACAACCACAAGCCGGTCAATATCCACCGGATGTTCTTTATCCGTTACCAGTGTCAGAATTCTTTCCGTTAGCACTGCCGTCTTTCCGGAACCGGCCGCTGCGGATACCAGAATATTTTTATCCCTTGTTTCTATTACCTCTCTCTGTTCCTCAGTCCAGTTCATGCTTTCCCTCCTGTTCCAGTTCTTTTAACACATCTTCCGGTTTTGATATTTTTACTGTTTTTTTATACTGATTTCCGAATTCCCTCTCATCAAAATTGCACACGGAACGGTAACTGCAATATTCACACGGTGTATTCATTCCCTTCCGGTACGGATTTTTCTCAATCCTCCCCTCCAGAATTTCTTCCGTAAATTCATCCATCATCCGTTCCACACGGTCTATCATTCTCCGGAAATTCGTACTGTTCATGCCGGATGATGACACGGCACTTCCGAGATCTTTTGTTTTTAACGGAACAATCACGGACTCCGCCTTTTCCTCCTCCAGAATATGATCCATCGCAACCGCAGGCTCGATCATATCATTTACCAGTCCCGTCATTTTATATTCTTTCAAGAGAAGTTCCTGCAGCTTCTCATCCTGTATTTCTTCGCTGCATTCGATATATGGTGATTTGATATTAAAATAAAATGTTCCTGCCGGAATCACTTCTTTTCCCTGCTCCAGCACCTCTTTTATTTTCAGTGTTTCTCCCATGTAGTAAATAAGCTGTAATTGCAATCCGTTAAACACATCGGACAGATCAAATTTCTTGCTGCCCGATTTATAATCTATAATTTTCAGATAGAGTTTTCCGTCCTTCTCATAAGTGTCCACACGGTCAATCCTGCCTTCCTTAAATGCAAATTCAAATTCCTGCGGGGTAAAATCCCCGCGTTTTACATGCTCACACATTGCCCATACCGTCTTTCGGCATACGGACTTGATCTTGCGGATCAGGTATTCATTTCTTTTGGAGCTTTTTAAAATCATATTTTCGTAATTTTCTGTAATTTCTGTGACACATTTATCCACAAGACTATTTCTTTCCACATCCGTAATCGTGCGGTAATCATAATTCTGCCGCAGCATTTCCGCCGAAAACAGTTCCAGGCATTTATGATAAATCGTTCCCATGTCCGCCATATTGATTTCGTATTTTTCCCGCTTTGCAAGCTTCAACCCATAAGTAAGAAAATGGGCATAGGCACAGGCGGCATATTTTTCCAGTCTTGACACACTCTTTATCATGCCCTGTCCCGCCAGCTGTGCCGATGTATAACTGCTTAATTTTGTCGGATTATTGTCAAAAAACAATCCCTGACGGATATCGGAAATAACATCTCCATACTCCCCATGCTTCTGGAAATACGAATATAATTCTTTCAGAAATCCATCCATATCCTTGATTTCATTCCGGTTCAGATGTTCGGATAGATATTTCAGGGAAGCAGCATCCGAGGATAAATTCAGATATTCTTCCCGTACCGGAAGGGCATTTTCCACAGAATCATACAGACGTGCAATCTCCCCGGTCAGATAGGACGGCCTTAAGGCACTTCCGTCCATGCTGCTGTCGGAATAAGATAATACCAGTCCTTTCTGTGGTTTTGTCAGGTTGAGATACAGATAAAACTTCTGGATAAATATGCTTTCCCTTATGGTTGGAGACAGATCTATCTCCATCTTCTTCAGGTAATTTCTATCGCTCTGTGATAAAAGGCTGCTCTTCTTTCCATGTTTCGGAATAATTCCGTCATTTACCCCAAGCACCAGAAGAATCTTTACACTGCTCAGCCTGGTACGCTCAATATCGCCCACAAGCACCTGGTCCATGCTGAGCGGAATTACCCCGACTTTGATTTCCTCAAAGCCGGCATCCAGAATCTGCCGGTATTCCTTTAACGGCATGACTTCCCCTCCCAGAAGACTCACGATCTTGTCGAATAAGTCAATAATGTACTTATAGGTCTGTCCATATTCCCTTCCGAATGACAGCTCCCCTCTTTCCAGAAATTGCTGCTCCATTTCGGAGAGCCGCTGGCTAAGCCGGAATTTCACCAGAAAACGATACAGGCTCTCCGTCATTTCATGAACGGAAAGTCCACCTGTTTTTCCTTTGAAATCATCATAAATTTCCCGGATTGCATCGACGAATTCTTCCCGAATCCGGTTTACCCGCTCCAGATCCTGCTCCGCCATTCTCCGCCTCCCCAGTGTAAATTCTTTGAAATATTTTCCTGCCCCGCGGATTCCGCCTGCCAGGACATAATTTTCCAGAATGTCCACATCGTCCATGTCCAGTACTTCGATTCCACTCTTCAGAAAACGGAACACACTTTCATAAGAGAAATCCGTATCTATCACTTCCAGAACCGCGCGTATAAAGGTTACTGCCGGATTCAGAATCAGGCTTCTCTTATTATCCATAAAGTAGGGAATATTCCTCGTATTGAGGTTGTCCGCCAGAATCCTCCCATAACTGTCCATGTCCCCACAGATAATTGCAAAATCCCGGTATCTCATTCCCTTTTTCACCTGCCATGCAATGTAATCCGTTATATATTCTACTTCGCTTCTCGGCCCGTCAAATCGAAGAAGCATGACACTTCCGTCATTTTTCACTCTTTTTCCGCCCGGACGGAACATCTGCTCTTCCAAATGAGCAAGCACCGGATTATTCCGGAATCTTCCGTTTCTGCCATCCAGAAATATCGATTCCCCGGCAATCCGCTCCAGCCCGGTTTTCCCGAATAATTCGTCATACATTTTTAACAGAGTGTTAATGGTTTCCTTGGACATTTTAAACAATTCCTGCTCCATCACAGGAATCATACCACATGCAATCCCTTTCTGAATGGCCGCATATTCCTCCCGCCCTGCCGTTACCGTAATCGTAATCCCGACGGAATATTCCAGTAAAAGCTTCATCGCCTTATTCTGAACCGGAGTAAATCCGGTAAATCCATCAAAATAAAGCTCGCTTTCCCGGATCACTCCCGATTTTGGTATCGCATCACAGAGCCGGTCAAGCAGCTCCTCTTTTGTAATATATTTATCCTCAATGTAGCTGCGGAATCCTTCAAAGACAACCTCGATATCCTTTAATTTTTCGCTGATCAAGGCATTTCCCTTTACCTGCTCTCGGATCTCTTTATATTTTTCCATGCCGATGCCGTACATATACAGTTCGGAGATAACCGATTTCATCTCTTCGACAAATCCATGCATATGCACTTTCTCACGGTAGATATTCAGCTGTTCCCTCTCATTTGCAATTACTTTTCTTAAAATCAGGGATTTTCCGGTATCATCAAGCATTTCCGCCTGCAGAATACCGAGTTCTGAAAACACACGGAATGCCAGTCTGTTAAAACTGACTATATCAATGTTTGCAACTGCACCTGACGGATGCATCAGCACGACTTTCTTCTGGGTTTCCATGGTAAACTGTTCCGGCACTACGAGAATGTAATTTTTCTCCGGATGTTCTAAAGATTTTTGTATTAATTTCGTAAATAAATGCTCTGATTTTCCAGAACCAGATGCACCCACTATAAAATGCAGTTTCTTTTCCATCATTGCCTCCTGTTGTCATATATAACTTTATTATAACATAGAATGAAGTATAAAGGTATCCTGATTCGGAGGTAATATGCAATCCACTCCAAAAATTATGGTTCTTCAGTTAAAAGAAGTTCTATATACAGCCATATTTATCATAGTAGCCATCGTGCTTATTTTTCTGCTTATATTCATGTTTCTTCCCGATAAAAACAAAGAAAGTAAAACAGATGAAACCGGTACTTACAACTCCGGATCCTATACAGCATCGATTGTGCTTGGAAGTGTCCCTGTGGAAGTGTGCGTTTCCGTGGATGACAATTACATAAAGAGTATTGACCTGGTAAACCTGGATGAAACCGTTGCCGCCATGTATCCGCTTCTCAAACCCTCCCTGAAAGACATTGAAACCTCCATAATTGCAAACCAGAGTCTTTCCGGACTTTCCTTTGATCTAGATAATGAATACACCGCTTCCGTACTGGTTCAGGCCATCGATACCGCACTTTCAAAGGCAAAACAAAGATAAAAGCCGGCTGTTGCCGGCTTTTATCTTTGTTCTATACTTCTTCTTTTGTCTTTTTTCCCCTGACACATGCCGTCTTTTTCCATGCGGCAGATAGGTAACAAAATGAAATCACTGCCAGAATGAAGGAGAAGATGATATATCCCACATCCGGACACTGGGACTTTACAAAATCTTTTGTCATAGCCACGGCGGACAGAATGATAAATATGGCAAGATACAGTACATTTTCAAGTACAGTAATAAATCCTGCCTTCAGAATACTCTCCCTGTTCATAATCCAGTGCAGCAGGCAGATTACAAGGCTCTGTGCCACGATGAAGATTCCTGCAAAAAACAGCACCTGGTAAATCCGTGTAAATCCTGCATTATGTTCTACCATGGTACGGTCAAAATACCGGATCATATTGCAATAATACAGGGATAACGACGCAATTCCCGCATTTATAACAGAGGAACAGCCCAGTACAATGCCAAACTGGACTCTTGCCGGTCTTCCGGAATCTATCTGCGGTACATCCTTTGCCAGATGGCTTCCCCTGTCATAGTAGAATTTGCCATTGCGGCTATAGAGGAAATCTGCAATGCAGAAAAGAACCAGCAGGATTCCCATGACCAGATAGACAATCAAAACGGCTCTTCGTTCCGAGGTCCATGCCATGTCATTATTTCTCAGGACATAGACGGCTGTTATCGTTCCAAGTATACCTATAATAAAATCAATGACTGCGGTAAATCCGGAAAATCCAAATATTCCTTCACCATTTCCCTTTACCGCGATGATTCCTGCAATCACGGTAATGATGGAAAAAACGATACCGACAGTAAAGATAAGATACAGGCAGTTTAACATAACTACCCCAGTTCCTTCTTCCACACCATTTATTTCACTAAAATCAGAAATGTAGATGGCAAGGCAGGACAGGGTAAACATCAGAATTGCCCCCATCATTCCCAGGTATCCGGCACATTTCCGGTAATAATTTCTCATTTCTATTCGATTCATCTGAATTTATCTCCTATTTAATAACACTGTTATTTTCTATCTCCTGCAATTCTTCCAGCCAGATTGCAGCACAGGCATCACTCGGCATTCTCCAGTCACCACGTGGGGATACCGTAACACTACCTACCTTTACACCATCCGGAATACAGGAGCGTTTAAACTGCTGTGCAAAAAATCTCCGGTAAAATACCTTCAGCCATTTCATAATGACTTCCTGCTCATAAAGCCCGTCAAATGCAATTCCAGCCAGATAAAAAATCTTAGCCGGAGCAAAATTATTTCTCAGGATATTGTATAAAAAGAAATCATGTAATTCATATGGGCCTACCAGATCTTCTGTTTTCTGTGCGATCGTTCCGCTCTCATCCGGCGGCAGAAGTTCCGGACTTACCGGCGTATTTAAGATATCATACAGGGTATTTTTCAGCTCTTCGCTCTCACTTGTGTCCGCATCATATTGCACAAGATAACGCACCAGTGTCTTTGGCACGGAAGAATTTACCGCATACATCGACATATGATCCCCATTGTAGGTTGCCCAGCCGAGTGCCAGTTCGGACAAATCCCCCGTTCCGATTACCATACCTCCGGTTTTGTTCGCCAAATCCATCAGCAGAAGGGTACGCTGTCTTGCCTGTGCATTTTCGTAAGTAACATCATGGACACTTTCATCCTGCCCGATTTCCTCAAAATGCAGCCGCACCGCTTTGCTGATATTGATTTCCTTCAATTCCGCACCCATCTGGTGAATCAGCTTCCGTGCATTGTCATAGGTTCTGTCCGTTGTTCCAAATCCCGGCATGGTAACGGCAAGGATGCCTTTTCTGTCCAGTCCGAGCAGATCAAATGCCCTTGCAGTAACAAGAAGTGCCAGGGTGGAATCAAGTCCTCCGGAAATACCGATCACTGCACTGCGGCAGTTCGTGTGCTCCAGTCTTTTCTTCAGTCCCATCGCCTGAATCATGAGAATTTCCTCACAGCGTTTCTCACGGTTTGCCGTATCGGAAGGCACAAATGGCATTTTATCCACAAAACGGAGCAGTTTCTCCGGCTGGTTCTCCGACACTGCAGAAAGCTCTACAAAATGGTATGCCTGTCTTGAACCATAGGTATCCTCTTCATTTCCCGGATATGTGGTCATTCTTCTTCGTTCGTTTACCAGTCTTTCCACATCCATATCCGCAAGGACGGACTGGTTGCAGAACCGCTTTGACTCTGCCAGCATATTTCCATTCTCTGCGATCAGGTTATGTCCGGAAAATACCATATCGGTCGTTGATTCTCCATCACCAGCGGAAGCATAGACATATCCGCAGATCAGGGAAGCCGACCGGGACGATACCAGACTTCTGCGATATGCTGCCTTTCCAGTGGTTTCATCGCCTGCTGAAAGGTTTACAAGAATCATCGCCCCTGCAAGTGCATGCCGGATTCCCGGTGATAACGGCACCCACAGATCCTCACAGATTTCCACTGCGAAGCTGATATCTCCACCCATGCAAAAGATCTGATTCATTCCAAACGGCACCTCATATGTTCCAAACGGAATCATTCTTACCTGCTCAAATCCAGGGTGGAAATGTCTTACTTCATAAAATTCGCCGTAATTTGGAAGGTTCTTCTTCGGCACGATTCCTTTTACCGTGCCGCCGGAAAGAACAGCAGCCACATTGTATAATTTTCCTTCGTGGCAGAATGGCAGACCGACTACCGCCGTGACAGACTTATCCCCGGTATATTCTGCCAGTTCTTCCAGTGCTTCCCTGGAACTGTTCAACAGTCTGGACTGTAAAAACAGATCTCCGCAGGTATAACCGGTAATACATAACTCTGGAAATACTGCCAGTGCGGTATGTTCTTTTTCCGCCTGATCGATTAATTTTTTGATTTCGGCTGTATTTGCCTGTGTATCCGCAACTTTTATCTTCGGTGTAAATGCTCCCACCCTGACAAATCCATAATTCATATTATAATTCGACTCCATTTTCTTTTAACAATGCTCTTGCCGTGTCTACGGAATCCACTCCTGTCTTATTCTTAATCGGAGCAAACTCCCTGTTTCTGATAACTTCAAACGGAAGACAGTTATCCATGAGATGAATCATATCCAGAACCAGTGTCTCAAATTTGTAACCGTTTGGTTCTTCCGGCTTTACAAAATTTCCGGCTTCATCCATGTACGGAATCTTCTTTTCCACAATATGCAGCGGCATATGCTTCTCCATAATCTCTTCGAGATCCCTGACACGGAACAGATAATTTAAAATAACTCCGAAATTATATGCAGGATTGCCGTCTTTGTCCCTGGCATCCCGCATTTCGTCCGTCAGCTCATAGTATTCCACGATGGATGGCTTTCCGTCTTCTAAGCACATAACCCCGACTTTTTCATCCGGAGCTGCCTTTTTAACAACTTTTGAACCAACGGCACAGCCCTTTGCCAGAACCGCCCCGAGGAATACCGGATCTGCGATTCTCTGCAGCACATTATCCACGGCAAATACATTTAAATATTCGATTCCGTTTTCATGGATAATATCAAGCACACCTGATTTTGCCATGGAGGTAAACCATCCGCCGTTTCCATTTGGAGACGTTGCCATTCTGCTCTTTGTTTCCATATAAATTTTTCCGTTATAATCAGCCGCAGGTGCCATCTCCTGTTTGAAAAATACGATATAATCCCTGTCATAACCGAAATAATTCATTTTTTCAAAAAAGTCCACGGTCTTATCGTGGTTTTTCTCACTGGTCATGACAAAGAGATGAATATAGCTTCCGGTCTGATTCACCACATCCATCAGATTGCCGATCAGCCGTTCAAATATATAGACATTTTTTGTGATTCCAATATTATACATTCCTTTTGGATCATCCGAACCAAGTCTTGTTCCCATGCCACCGGCAAGAAGCACTGCCCCGACTTTTCCGTCGCGGACGGCTTTTGTGCCTGCATTGCGGTAAGTTTCCTTCTCTGCTTCGATTTCGTCCAGCTGCATGGCTACCAGCGGTGTAATCACTCCTTTTTCCGGAAGATCTTCTTTGTGCGTACACAGGGATAATACGGACATATCTGTTTCTTCTATCTGCTTTAACAGTTCCTCCTGATCTGCCTTATCCAGTTCCTCATAGTATCTCAGTACATGCTCCTGCCCATACTGCTGTACTTTTTTCTTTGCTTCTTCGTAATTCATGTTAATCCTAGACATTCTTTAAGAATGCTTCATATCCTTTCTTAGTTTCGTAGATATCTGCCTTACTTGTAAGTTCCCATGGTGCATGCATATTTAACACTGCCACACCGCAGTCTATGACTTCCATACCGTATAATGCAAGTATATATGCGATCGTTCCACCGCCGCCCTGGTCTACTTTTCCCAGTTCTGCTGTCTGGAAGGCAACACCTGCATCATCCATAACCCTGCGGATCTTTGCAAAATATTCTGCATTGGCATCGTTAGAGCCGGATTTTCCTCTTGCGCCGGTAAATTTATTAAATACCATTCCTCTGCCGAAATATGCCGCATTTTTCTTTTCAAAACTTCCTGCAAACAGCGGATCAAATGCCGCACTTACATCGGATGAGAGCATACAGGAATTTGCCAGGCATCTGCGAAGCAGTAATTCACTGTATTTTCCAGTTCTTTCCATTACTTCTGCAGTTACATTTTCAAAAAATCTTGACTGCATACCAGTTGCTCCCACACTTCCGATCTCTTCTTTGTCCACAAGCAGACAGCAGGTTGTCCGCTCCGGATCTTCTACTTCTAACATGGCGGCAAGGGAAGTATATGCACACACCCTGTCATCCTGTCCGTATGCCATAATCATGCTGGAATCAATTCCCGAATTCTTTGCTTTTCCTGCCGGTACAATCTCCAATTCTGCGGAGAGGAAATCTTCCTCTGTGATCTGGTACTTATCTTCTAAGAGTTTCAGGATATTTGCCTTGACGCTCTCTTTCTCTGTTCCTGCCAGTGGTCTGCTTCCCACCAGAATGTCAAGCTGTTCTCCCTCGATTACCTTGGCAGCCTTTTTCTCGAGCTGTTCACCGGATAAATGAATCAGCAGATCGGTAATGCATAATACCGGATCATTTTCATCTTCCCCGATAACAACCTCTGCCGTGCTGCCGTCTTTCTTTACAATTACACCATGAATGGCAAGCGGAAGTGCCACCCACTGATATTTCTTGATTCCACCATAATAATGGGTATCCATATAGGCAAAATCCGTATCTTCATACAATGGATTCTGTTTTACATCCAGTCTCGGGGAATCAATATGTGCACCCAGGATATTCATTCCCTGTTCCATCGGTGTTTTTCCAATCTGGAATAAAGCCACGGATTTCTTCATATTTACGGCATACACCTTATCTCCGGCTTTTAATTTCTTATCTTTGGAAATAATCTTTTCTATATCCTTATATCCTGCCTTCTGGGCAAGCTTTACTATCTCTTTGACACATTCTCTCTCTGTCTTTCCTTTATCGAGAAACTTCCGGTACGCAGCACTCACTTCTTCCAGTTCTGCAACCTGTTCCTCTGAATATTTCTTCCAGGCATTCTCTCTTTCCATCGTAAAACCTCCTTAAAATTAAATTTATGCTATTTTATTATAACACAATGCTCAGATAATTGCCATCCATTTCAGTTCATCTTCCGTAAGTTTCACCGAAAAAGCCTTTGCATTTTCTTTCATATGCTCTCTTGTAGATGGACTGACAATCGGAAACACTTCCTCTTTCTGGTGCAGCAGCCATGCAAGTGCGATCTCTGACACACCGCAGCCCTTTTTCTGTGCAAGAATCTCTGCTTTTCTCAGCTTTTCGATGTTTTCCGGGGAATTGTATTCCTGTATCGCAGCCTGCATGATACATTCTTCCATCCGTTTCCTGCCATCTGTGCGGTATCTTCCGGATAAAAATCCTCTTGCAAGAGAAGAATATGCAAACACAGGAATCTGATTCTCCCTGTAATATTTTCTCGCTTCTTCTCCCTGTTCTCCATTAATGCAGACACTTCCTCCCCACGGATCTTCTGCATGATCCATCATATTGAAACACGGACTTACCGCAGTAAATCCTTCCATCTGATGTTTCGCCGCATATTCATTCAGTTCTTTCACCCGCTCCACTGTCCAGTTAGAACCGCCAAACCGTTTTATCTTTCCTGCTTCCTTCAGTTCATTCAGCACTTCGACAACCGGTTCTACCGGCATATCCGGCTGATCCCGGTGCAAAATATACAAATCAATGCAGTTCGTCCGCAGCCTGTCCAGGGACTCTTCCACCTGGTTTCGGATAAGTTCCGGTGTCATCACATCCGCAGACCCTTTCATTCCCGGATTGCATCCTTTGGTAAGAATCACCGCTTTCTCCCCAAGTCCTCTTTTCTCCATCCACTTTCCGAGATTCCGCTCCGCATTTCCGTAAATATGTGCACTGTCAAACATCGTGAATCCTGCCTGCCATGCCATGTCCAGGCATTCACAGGCAAGTCCCTCATCCTCGCCCATAATCTTACTATTCCCCGTTCCATACACAAATACAGATGATTTCTTTCCGATCCCATCCAAAACACGATACTTCATTCCAGACTCCTTTCTGAATCATATTATTAGTAGATAATTGCGAAACTCATGATTTATCTCTATTGTATATGCAAATCAAACAATTACTAATACTATGGTACGAAAAAGGGCAGTCCGTGACTACCCTCTTCGCATTTCATCTATTTACTGATTTCCTCTTTTTTCAATCTTTGCAATATCAATCATTTCCAGATTTTCCATCTTTGCGCTTTCCAGACTGGTAAGCAGTGCATTTACTGTATCCAGTGAGGTAAAGCAGTTGACACCTGTTTCAATCGCATAACGTCTGATTAAGAATCCATCTCTTGTCTTATCTCTTCCCTGTGTCGGAGTATCGACAACGATATCAATCTTATGCTCCAGAATTAAATCGATAACGGTAGGTGCTTCCTGTGAAAGCTTATTTACCTTAATCGCATGGACACCATTTTCATTTAATACCTTTGCAGTACTTCTGGTTGCATAGATTTCATAACCGAGCTTCTCAAATCTCTTTCCGATAGAAATCGCATCTTTCTTATCCGCATCATTTACGGTGATAATCATTTTCTTATGCTTTGGAAGATTGACTCCCGAACCTAAGAATGCCTTATACAAGGCTTCTTCAAAAGTTCTTGCAATACCAAGGCACTCACCGGTAGATTTCATCTCCGGTCCTAAGCTGATTTCTGCACCACGCAGCTTCTCAAATGAGAATACCGGCATCTTAACTGCAATGAAGTCCGCACTCTTTTGCAATCCAGGTTCATATCCCATCTCACGGATGGTTTCGCCGATGATTGCTCTTGTCGCAAGTTTTACAATCGGAATACCTGTTACCTTGCTGATGTAAGGTACGGTACGGCTGGAACGAGGATTTACTTCGATGACATATACTTCATCCTGATATACGATGAACTGGATATTGATCATACCCTTAACATGCAATGCTCTTGCCAGTCTCTTTGTATATTCCTCAATCTTATCGATGATTTCCTGTGAGATGGACTGTGCCGGATATACAGAAATACTGTCTCCGGAATGAACACCAGCTCTCTCGATATGTTCCATGATACCAGGAATCAGGATATCCTGACCATCACATACCGCATCGACTTCGATTTCCTTGCCCATCAGGTATTTATCTACCAGAATCGGATGATCCTGTGCAATACGGTTGATGATTTCCATAAATTCTTCAATCTCGGAATCACAGGTTGCAATCTGCATACCCTGTCCGCCTAATACATAGGATGGACGAACCAGTACCGGATAACCCAGTTCATTGGCTACCTTCTTTGCCTCTTCTGCTGTAAATACAGTTCCGCCGGCAGCTCTCGGAATCTCTGTCTTCTGTAAAATCTCATCAAATAATTCTCTGTCCTCTGCAGCATCTACATCTTCTGCCTTTGTACCAAGGATTGGCACTCCCATCTTCATCAGGGCTTCTGTCAGCTTGATGGCGGTCTGTCCACCGAACTGTACCACTGCACCGTCCGGTTTTTCAATATTTACAATGTTTTCTACATCTTCCGGAGTCAATGGCTCGAAATACAGTTTGTCTGCAATATCAAAGTCCGTACTTACGGTTTCCGGATTGTTATTTACGATAATGGTTTCATAACCGGCTTTCTTAAATGCCCATGTACTGTGTACGCTGCAATAGTCAAATTCGATACCCTGACCGATACGGATCGGACCGGAGCCAAGTACCAGTACCTTCTTTTCCGGTCTTGTTTCAATCGCTTCATTATCGGTGCAGTATGCACTATAGTAATACGGTGTGCTTGCTTCAAATTCGGCTGCACAGGTATCAACCATCTTAAATCCTGTGGTAATACCATATTCTTTTCTCAGAGCCTTGATTTCTTCCGCTGTTTTTCCGGTCAGTTTTGCAATGACGGTATCAGGGAATTCGATTCTCTTTGCTTCTTTTAATAATTCTTTTGTTAATTCCTGTGTTTTTAAGGCATGTTCCATTTCCACAAGAATTGCTATCTTATCAATAAACCATTTGTCAATCTTTGTGATGGCATGGATTTCATCATAGCTGAACTTCTGGTATCCAGTTTCCACACCACGACGCAGTGCTTCTGCGATAACCCAGATTCTCCTGTCATCCACAAGATGTAACTGTTCTCTTAACTGGTCATCGTCAAGTCCGGTAAAATCATAATCCAGAAGACTTTCCACATGCTGTTCCAGAGAACGGATGGCTTTCATAAGTGCACCTTCAAAGTTGGTACAAATGCTCATAACTTCTCCGGTTGCCTTCATCTGTGTGGTAAGTGTTCTCTTCGCTGTCAGGAATTTATCGAATGGAAGACGTGGAATCTTAACAACGCAGTAGTCCAGTGCAGGTTCAAAACTTGCATAGGTCTTTCCGGTAATCGCATTCTTGATCTCATCCAGGGTATAGCCAATCGCAATCTTAGCCGCAACCTTTGCAATCGGATATCCGGTTGCTTTGGAAGCCAGTGCGGAAGAACGGCTTACACGCGGATTTACTTCAATGACACAATATTCAAAGCTCTCCGGATTCAGTGCATACTGTACATTACATCCACCGGTAATATTTAACTCGCTGATGATATTTAATGCAGATGTTCTTAACATCTGGTATTCCTTATCACCCAGTGTCTGGGATGGTGCAACTACAATGGAATCACCGGTATGCACACCAACCGGGTCAATATTTTCCATGTTACAAACAGTAATACAGTTTCCGGCACTGTCACGCATTACTTCGTATTCAATTTCCTTCCATCCTGCGATGCAGCGTTCTACCAGGACCTGTCCCACACGGCTCAGACGCAGCCCATTCTCCAGAATATCGGTCAGTTCCTGAAGGTTATGTGCGATACCACCGCCGCTTCCGCCTAAGGTATATGCCGGTCTTAATACAACCGGATATCCGATCTTGTTGGTAAATTCAATACCATCTTCTACATTCTCAACAACCAGTGACGGTGCTACCGGCTCGTTGATTTTTTCCATGGTCAGCTTGAATTCCAGACGGTCTTCTGCTCTCTTGATGGTTGTAGCAGTCGTACCAATCAGTCTGACTCCGTTCTTTTCCAGGAATCCTGACTCTGCAAGCTCCATACCAAGATTTAATCCTGCCTGTCCGCCGAGGGTAGGAAGCACACTGTCCGGCTTCTCTTTTAAAATAATTTTTTCAAGTACTTTTGCAGTCAGCGGCTCAATATATACCTTATCTGCAATATCTCCATCTGTCATGATGGTCGCAGGATTTGAGTTTACCAGAACTACTTCAATGCCTTCTTCCTTCAAAGAACGGCATGCCTGTGTTCCTGCATAATCAAATTCAGCAGCCTGTCCGATTACGATAGGACCGGAACCAATTACTAATACTTTTTTAATACTATTATCTCTAGGCATCCTTATTTCCTCCTGTTTTCCATCATAGTGATAAATTCATTAAACAACACATTTGAATCCTGTGGACCAGGGCATGCTTCCGGATGGAACTGTACGGTAAAGATATCTTTGTTCTTATATCTTAACCCTTCAATCGTTTTATCGTTTACATTGATAAATCCAACCTCTGCAATATCCGGATTAATTGTAGATTCATCCACGACATATCCATGGTTCTGTGATGAAATATACACTCTTCCGCTCTTTAAATCTTTGACCGGATGGTTCGCACCTCTGTGTCCGTACTTCATCTTATGGGTATCCGCACCTGTTGCAAGTGCCATCAGCTGATGTCCGAGACAGATTGCAAAAATCGGAGTATCACTCTGATACAACTTCTTCAGTTCTTCAATAATGGAGGTACATTCCTTCGGATCTCCAGGTCCGTTGGAGAGCATGATTCCATCCGGATTCGCTGCAAGAATCTCTTCTGCCTTTGTAAATGCCGGATAAATAGTTACATCGCAGCCACGCTCATTTAAAGATCTTGCGATATTTCTCTTTGCTCCGAAATCCATCAGTGCTACTTTGAATCCGTCTCCTTCCAGATGGGAAATCTCACTGCAGGTAGAACGCTTTACCGCATCCTTTACTACATATTCTTTTAATTTTGGCAGAATCTCATCGAGATTATAATTCTCATTTGTGGTAATCATACCATTCATTGTGCCTTTTTCTCTCAAAATCTTTGTCAGGGATCTTGTGTCAATTCCTGCAATTCCCGGAATGTCATTTTCCTCAAGGAAGTCCTGAATTGTTCCCTCGCTTCTGAAATTACTCGGAATCCGTGATAATTCTCTTACAATATATCCATCCGGCCATGGTTTCTTTGATTCCATGTCCTGATATGCGATACCATAATTTCCAATCAATGGATATGTCATACATACCGCCTGTCCGGTATAAGATGGGTCAGTAAGCACTTCTAAATATCCCGTCATGGATGTGTTAAAAACGATTTCACTGATAATTTCTTTTTTAGATCCGATGGATGTTCCTTCAAATACGTTTCCGTCCTCTAAAATCAGAAAAGCTTTCATGTCTTCCTCCGTTTCCAGGCCTGAAATTCCTTGATTCCAGGCATAATTCATTATTAATAGTAGCATTTTCAACGAGCTTTTTCAAATTAGCTCAAATTGAATAGATTATACATTATATCCCGACATTTTTCAACCTTTTTGTCTATATATTATTGTGCCTTTTTTTTTACTATTTCAAGTAATATTCTGACAATTAATAAAAAACCTGATTTCCAATAACATCGCCATGTATAATGTTATTTACGGTTCTGAAATACAGCCATCTACCGGTCCTGACCCCGTTAATCAGTACTTCCGTTGCCGCCTGCAGGCAGCTCGGATCCGGTGTTTTCGCCAGTGCAATGGCATATCTTCCGCTTCCGACCGGTGTAAACTGATACGGCTGCATCAGCACCTCCTCTATTGTGTCCGGATATTTTGAACTGGCAACACGGTTCATGACAACCGTTCCCACTGCCAGCTGTCCGGCATACGGCTCACCGCCGGCTTCACAGTAAATAATTGCCGCCAGTTTTGTCAAATCATCCGCTGCCGGAATATACGGTGCCACCGTGGTTTCCTCATAGTTTTCCCCGGCTGCCAGTGCTGCTGCCCGCCTGGATTCCTCCTGCGACTCCCGTATGGACTCCGCAATGGATTCCGCAATACGTCTTGATTCTTCCTGTTTTAACTGTTCGATGGAATTTTTCTGTTTTTCAATTTCCTGCTCATATTGCATCGCCTCTGCTTCTGCCGCACTGATCTGCTCCTGATGGGATTTGATATTGTCCGATGCCTCCGACATCATCTCCGACAAATCATTTACTGCTGATTCCTGCTCCTGCTTTAACGAGGTCAGATTATCCATCTCCTGCTCTGCCTGCGACTTCATCACGGTAATGGTCAGCAGCAGGGTTTCGTAATTATCCATCTGGGAACGATCGTATTTTAAAATCTCACTGATGTATTCCACCTGGTTCAGAATCTCACCGATGGACTGATCGGACATAATTGCATTCACAATATCCATATCGCCGGATTCATACATATACTGGATTCGCAGCTTCATTGCCTCATACTGCTCTGCCTGTTTGCTCTCCGCCTCTGACAATTTCCCATTGATGGACTCAATCTCACTCTGTTTATCCGCAATCTGCCGGTCATAATTATCTATTAATGCCTGGGCTACATCATAACTCTGATTTAGCGAAGCGAGATAATTACTCAGATTCTCCTTGTTTGCTTCGAGTTCATCTATTTTATCCTGCATTTCATCATAAAGACTCTGTACTTCATTTAATTTTTCTTCTCCTGCCGCTATATCGTCCGACAAATCCCTGGAATTTCCCGCATGGACATTCACCGCCACGAAGAAAGCCAGTATAAATGTAAATAGTATCGAAATAACTGCCTGTTTTTTCATCTTGTCTCTCCTGGTAAAATAAGGATTCTTCTGATATTCCGATATGGAACACGAAAAGAAAAATCTCCGCATGATTCACACAGAAATTTTTCTTCCCATCCGATTCCTATATTTGCTTATATTTCTCTGCCTGCTCCCTGATTAAATCCATATCTTCAAAATAATTAATCTTCATGGCAGATTTTACTTCTGATAATGTCTGTGCTGCTACTTTTCTCGCTTCTTCGCTTCCTTTCCGGAGTATCTCATAGATTTCCGGAATATCCTTCTCATATTCTTTTCTTCTCTGTCTGATCGGCTCTAATTCTTCCTGGATGATATTGTTTAAGAATTTCTTTACCTTCACATCGCCAAGACCGCCTCTCTGGTAATGTTCCTTTAATTCATCCAGATTTGCATAGTCCGGAAGATATCTCTCAAAATGCTCCGATCTGCTGAATGCATCCAGATAGGTAAATACTGTATTTCCTTCGATATGTCCCGGATCGCTGACCTGAATATGGGTCGGATCAGTATACATGCCCATGATCTTTTTCTTCACATCATCTGCGGAATCAGCAAGGTAAATGCAATTGCCAAGGGACTTGCTCATCTTTGCTTTGCCATCAGTTCCCGGAAGTCTGTGGCAGGCTTCGTTCTGTGGAATAAGTGCTTCTGGCTCGACGAGAACTTCATCATAAACTGAATTAAATTTTCTTACAATCTCCCTTGTCTGCTCAATCATCGGAAGCTGATCTTCCCCGACCGGTACCGTAGTAGCCTTAAATGCCGTAATATCTGCTGCCTGGCTGATAGGATAGGTAAAGAATCCCACCGGAATGCTTGCCTCAAAATTACGCATCTGTATCTCTGACTTTACGGTCGGATTTCTCTGCAGTCTTGCCACGGTTACCAGATCCATATAATAGAAAGTAAGTTCTGTCAGCTCTGCAACGTGGGACTGGATGAATAATGTGGATTTCTGTGGATCAAGCCCGCAGGAAAGGTAATCCAGTGCCACCTCTATGATGTTCTGACGTACTTTCTCCGGATTCTCAATATTATCTGTCAATGCCTGTGCATCGGCAATCATAATATATACTTTATCATAATCTCCTGAATTCTGAAGTTCTACCCTTCTCTTTAAAGAACCAACATAATGTCCTACATGAAGTCTTCCTGTTGGTCTGTCACCTGTTAATATAATTTTTCCCAATGTCTTTTCCTCCATCGTATCCACCGATTTTTTATCAGCTTTTCTTCTTTTTAGAATAACATTCCCTCCACACTTTGTCAAGAACCATCTCTGTCCGCAGTATGTCAGGCATATTCCTGCCGGTTCTGCATACTCTTATACAAATGCTTTATTTGCGGAGTAAATTATGTTAAAAACCCAGCAGAGCGACCTGACCGACCGGGGACAGCTTACCGTCAATGTGACCAACAACCTGAATATTCCGATTCAGAATGCTACGATTTCCATTTCCTACAGCGGGATTCCGGACAATATCCTGGAACAGATTGTGACCGACAGACAGGGTTTCTCCCCTTCGGTGGAGTTAAATGCACCCCCCATAGAACTCTCTCTGGACGAATCCAATATTATCCAGCCGTATGCAGAATATTCCATCTATGTGGAAGCACCCGGCTATGAACCGAAGGACATTTCCGGTATTGAGATTCTCTCGGACACAGCTTCCATGCAGCCTGTTACCCTGAATCCCCCGACCTCCTCACTTCCCTCTGACATTGTTATTCCGGCACATACCTTATATGGGGACTATCCCTCCAAGATTCCGGAAGCCGAAATAAAACCTGTCAATGAAAGCGGGGAAATCGTACTCAGCCGTGTCGTAGTACCGGAAACTATTGTGGTTCATGATGGTGCACCTTCGGACAGCACTGCCAGGAATTATTATGTCAGCTACACGGACTACATAAAGAATGTGGCATCCAGCGAAATCTATGCCACCTGGCCGGAAAGCACCATTACCGCAAATATTCTCGCCATCATGTCTTTCACACTGAACCGTGTGTATACAGAATGGTACCGCAACAAAGGCTATGATTTTACCATCACTTCTTCCACCGCCTATGACCATAAATGGATTTACGGGCGGAATATTTTCGACAGCATTTCGCGGATCGTAGATGAAATCTTTGACCAGTATCTGGCAAGACCCGGTGTGAAACAACCGATTCTGACCCAGTACTGTGACGGCAAGCGGGTGACCTGTCCGAACTGGATGAGCCAGTGGGGAAGCAAAATGCTCGGCGATCAGGGATATTCCCCGATTGAAATTATCCGGAATTATTACGGCAGCTCCATGTATGTAAATACGGCGGATCAAATCTCCGGAATTCCGTCCTCATGGCCCGGCTATAACCTGACTATCGGCAGCAGCGGCGATAAAGTCCGCCAGATGCAGGAGCAGCTCAACCGCATCGCAGAAGTATACACTGCCATTCCTGTCATTGCGGCAGACGGCATCTTCGGCAATGACACCAGAAATGCGGTAACCGAATTCCAGAATATTTTCGGTCTCCCGAAAACCGGCATTGTTGACTTTAAAACATGGTATAAAATATCTCAAATCTATGTGGGAATTACAAGAATGGCAGAACTGAATTAAGATTTTCAAAAGCCCTTTTGTTTTCCGCATACAAAAGGGCTTTTCTTCTTTTACATTTTTCTTATTTCTTCTCCGGACAAAGCTCTGTCGAAAATCCGGATATCCGCCAGATACCCCTCAAAGCTTCTCTGGTATTCATCCCCGCCAAACAGAATCTTCTGTATTCTTCCAGTTGGAAAACAGTCATCCTTTATCCCATTGTATTTTCCATCCACATAATGCGATACCATATGTACATCTGCATTGTATACAAGGATAATATGGTGCCAGACATCTTTTTTCATAATCCGTTCACGAACGGAATCATGCCAGACATCCTCGCTTTCCCGAAAATCTTTCACCCGGAAGATCGTCCGTTTCTCCGGTGCATATGGGACTTCCGACAGAAAACCATACTCTCTCTTCATATAGAAACTGCTTACCCACTCCCTCGGATTCTCATCCTTTATCCAGTAAGACACGGTAAAACTTTCCAAATCGGCAAATTTATCCGGAAGCTCCAGTACATTTTCCCCGATCATGCCGCCTGCAAGCCGCAGGGCATATGTTCCTTTTACCGGGCCTTCCCCGTATACTGCTTCTTTTCCATGGAAAATACACTCTGCCGTTCCATTTTCTTCCATCAGAGTCTGATTCAGCGGAAATCTCACGGAATGTACCTCCGGCTTATGCTCTTCGGCTTCTTCCGTACCTTCCTGCATCCGTATCCTTATCTTCTGATACATCCTCTGCACAACTTCAAAAGACAGCGGCTGGTCAAATATACGCAGATCCGATACCAGACCCTGATACCCTTTCACATAGATATCCCCGCCGATAAAAACTACCTTCGGATCGGTAAGATTTATAACACCTTCCAGTATGCCGCATCTTCTGCCATTAATATAAATGGTCGATACATGATTTGCACTGTTGTAGCAGCAGGTAACCATCGTCCATTGATCCAGTGGAACAATTTCACTTCCCACGTCATTCCAGCCTGCCGGATCATCTCCATCCTTAATCCGGAAACTCAGATGCATATCCCATGCTTTTGGCATAATATTGCAAAATCCGTTTTCATAACCGGCATAATAAACACTTGACCACAAACCTGCTTTTTCCTCTTTTATCCACATACTGATGGTAAAACTGTCGTTCCAGAGCACATCCGCCGGAAGTTCGACACAGTCGGAAAATGGTTCGCCGCCGCAAAAATGAATTGCCATCATACCTTCCGCCGGTCCCAGAACATACTCCGGTTCTCCCTCTCCTCGGAAAATACCTTCATATGTCCCGCTGTCATCACATAAATTTCCCTGAAAAGCAAAATGGATCTCATTGATTTCCGTATCCAGATGCTTCTCAAGATAGGCATAATACTCTTTTTCCGGCAGCGGCTTTGCATAGAGATATCCTTGGAACATGTCACAGCCCATCTTACTCAAAAACCTGCTCTGGCTAAGTGTTTCCACACCTTCACACAGCACGTCCAGCTTCAGCTTCTTCCCCATCTCAATTACACAACCCAGTATTGTCTTTTCATTTTCCAGTAATTCATCATGCTTTAAAAAGACTTTATCTATCTTAATCGTATCAATCGGAAGGTCTGTTAATAAATTCAGCGATGAATATCCGGAACCGAAATCATCCATCGATACTCTTCCTCCGGCTGCCCGGAATTCTTCAATCAGCGGACGGAACCTGTCCAAATCTCCGGTATACATACTTTCCGTAAGTTCCAGTTCAATATACTTCGGCGGAATATTGTACTTCCGGAATAAAAATTTCAGATAATCATATATTTTCAAATCCCGCAGATGTACCCTGGAAACATTTACGGAAACCGGGACAACCGGCTTACCCATGTCCAGTCTTTTTCTGATCTTACGAAAAACCGTCCGGTAAACAAAATAATCCAGATCCACGATTTTGCCGCTTCGTTCCAGTTCCGGAATGAAATCATCCGGGAATACATAGGAACCTTCCAGCCGCTGCCACCGGATCAGTGCCTCTGCACCAACTACCCTGGTAGAGCCTGCTTCCACCTTCGGCTGATAAAAAACTTTCATTTCCCCATCTTCAATCGCTTTCCTGATTGCATTATTGATATTTACATTTTTCCATACCTGACTGATAATCGTCCTCTCTATCTTTCCCTCTTTTATCATTTTCTTCACCTCATTCACAAACTGATTTAATATCAATATATTATAAATATTACCATTATTTAACATCAAATGCAAATTATTTATTTTATAAAAAATGTTTTTTCTACTTGACATCCGCATACGAAGTAACTAAAATAGACTCCATAAAAAAATGTCAACTATGGCAACTTATTTTAATTTTGGAGGAAAAGCTCATGGCAAAAGATATTGATTGGTCAAACCTGGGTTTTGGTTATATCCAGACCGAGAAAAGATATGTTTCTAATTTTAAGGATGGTGCTTGGGATGATGGTGTCCTGACAGAAGATGCTACCGTAACCATCAGTGAATGTGCCGGTGTTTTACAGTATGCACAGACAATTTTTGAAGGTATGAAAGCCTACACAACAGAAGATGGAAAAATCGTTGTTTTCCGTCCTGATCTTAACGCAGCAAGAATGGCTGATTCCGCAAGGAGACTGGAGATGCCTCCATTCCCGGAAGATAGATTCGTAGATGCTATCGTAAAAACAGTGGAAGCAAATATTGATTACGTTCCGCCTTACGGTTCCGGTGCTACTTTATACATCCGTCCGTATATGTTTGGTTCAAACCCTGTTATCGGTGTAAAGCCTGCATCTGAGTATCAGTTCAGAGTATTCTGTACTCCTGTAGGACCATACTTCAAAGGCGGTGCAAAACCTATTGTTATCAAAGTTTCTGATTTCGATCGTGCAGCGCCTCATGGAACCGGACATATCAAGGCTGGCTTGAACTATGCCATGAGTCTTCATGCCATCGTAACAGCACACGAAGAAGGATTTGCTGAAAATATGTACCTCGATGCAGCAACCAGAACAAAAGTAGAAGAAACCGGCGGTGCAAACTTCATCTTTATCACAAAAGACGGCAAGCTTGTAACACCGAAGTCAAACAGTATTCTTCCTTCTATTACCAGACGGTCGATTGAATATGTGGCAAAAGAATATCTCGGACTGGAAGTAGAAGAACGTGAAGTATTCTTCGATGAAGTAAAAGATTTTGCAGAATGTGGTCTGTGCGGTACTGCCGCTGTTATCTCCCCTGTTGGAAAGATCAATGATCACGGCAAAGAAATCTGCTTCCCTGCAGGTATGGAAGAAATGGGACCTGTAACAAAGAAGATTTACGATACACTTACCGGTATCCAGATGGGCAGAATCGAAGCTCCGGAAGGCTGGCTGAAAGTAATTAAATAATTTTCTGTATACAAAGAACAGCCGTCTCACAGAAAATGCTCTGTGAAGCGGCTGTTTTTATTATCTTTTCCGATAAGTTCTAAAGTAATATCCGGCTTCAAAATCCGTCTGTCTTTCACTTTGCCAGACTAATTCCCAGGTATCATCCCTGTCCAGATTCGGAAATCTGGTATCTGCCTGATATTCTGCATCCACATAAGTAATCAGAATCTCTTCTGCCAGAGGAAGAAACTGCCGATAGACACTTCCACCACCTATGACATAGACCTGGCCCGGATCATTTTTTATCTCTTCCAGTGCCTGTTCCATATCTGTCACAATAGCTGCCGGATCCGCCCGGAATTTCCCGTCGTGTGTCAGCACAATATTCTTCCTGTTCTTTAATGCCTTCTGTCCAGGCAGGCTTAGAAAAGTGTTTCTGCCCATCAAAACAGTATTTCCTTCCGTCAGTTCACGGAAACGGTGCATATCTGCCGGTATGGAAAATAACAGTCTGTTTTCAAATCCGATTCCCCAGTTCTTATCCACTGCGGCTATCATCTTCATATCAGATTCTGCCCTCCAGTTCTCCCGGAATATATGCTTTTATAGCTATGCCGCCCTCGGTATATTCTTCCCCGAGCAGCTGACCGTATTGCCTGATTAATTGAATCTTTCCTGCTTCTGCGTAAGGAATCACCTTTTCCACATAGATGCTTCTCTCAGAAATCATCTTCTCCAATACATCCACCAGTTCCTGCAGTCCCTGATTTTCCTTAATTGAACCGCAGACTGTCCGGTCTGCCCGCAGATCCTTAAATATCCGGTCTGCATTTTCCGGCAGCTTATCCATTTTATTAAAGAAGGTAATGATCTGCTTATCCCTGACATCCAGATTCTTCAGTGTTTCGTACACAATATCCATATGGGCATCCATCTGTTCACTGGAGCTGTCCACAACGTGCAGGATAAGATCCGCATACCTGGCTTCTTCCAGTGTTGAGCGGAAAGCATCGATCAGATGATGTGGCAGTTTCCGGATAAATCCAACCGTATCCGTAAGCAGTACTTCCTGTCCACCCGGCAGTTTATAATTACGCGTCGTGGGATCGAGTGTTGCAAATAATTTATCCTCGGCAAGAATCCCTGCATCCGTCAAAGTATTCAACAATGTGGACTTTCCCGCATTCGTATACCCGACAATGGCAACCACTGGAATCGGATTCCGGCTCCTTTTCTCTCTTGCAAGGCTTCGGTGATTCTTTAATTCTTCCACTTCTCTGCGCAACACGGAAATCCGGTCATTAATAAGCCGCCGGTCAATCTCCAGTTTCTTTTCTCCCGGACCTCTTGTTCCGATTCCTCCGCCCAGTCTGGACAACGAGCTTCTCAGTCCGACCAGTCTGGATGCACGGTATTTTAACTGTGCCAGTTCTACCTGTATCTTTCCTTCCCTGGTCATGGCTCTTCCTGCGAAAATGTCAAGAATAATCAATGTTCTGTCCATTACCTTTGTTTCCAGCTCCTGCTCAAGATTCTTAAGCTGTGCCGGTGACAGTTCATCATCACAGACAATACCGGTTGCCTGCGACAGGCTGATCGCATTTCTCAGTTCTTCTATCTTTCCTTTGCCGATATAAGTTCCTGGATGTATTTTCTCGCGGTTCTGCACAAGCACAGCCACTGGCTCTGCCCCTGCCGTTTTTACGAGTTCTCCCAGTTCATCCAGGGATTCCCGTACCTCTTTCTCATCGCCGCCCTCATTCACACCGACTAATATTACTCTTTCCGGCTTTTGTGCCGTTTCATACATTTTTTCCATGCTTATTTACAAAGTTCCGCAACGACCTGGTTGATGGTCTTTCCATCAGCCTTTCCCTTTAATTCAGTCATAACAGCTTTCATAATCTGTCCTTTATTCTTAGTTGCCACAACTTCGGCATATTTTGTGGTCAGAACTTCCCTGATTTCGTCTTCGCTCATCATCTTCGGTGCAAATTCATGGATCACATCCAGACGATTCTGATATTCTTCTTTCAAATCAGTACGTTCTGCCGGACAGGTTTCAAGCTGCTCCTTTACTGTTTTTAATTCTTTGAGAATGGCTCTTTCCACCAGTTCTTCCGGAATATCCTCTCTCTTTCCTTCATCGATTGCCAGTTTTTTTACTGCTGCTACAAGAGATGAAATTGTCTCTTTTCTTTCCTTGTCCCTTGCCTTCATTGCAGCTACCATTTCTTTTTGTAACACTTCGATTTTCATTGGAATCTGCCTTCTTTCTTTTTAATAATACATATCTAAATCATCATCATCATAAGAGTCGTTTTCATATTCCCTTGTCCAGTCAATATTTCCGCTTCTCTTCGGTCTCGCCTGATGCTTTACACTGCGATTATCCTTCTGTGATGAATTCTGTTTTTTCTTAATTGCTTTCTTCTCTTTCTCAAGACGGTTCTTTACTTCCATCTTGTCAGACTGCTGTTCCTTTGGCTTACTATCTTTCTGGACAGGTTTTCTGCGTACTTCTCTTTCTTCATCGGCATCCTTGTCAAAGCCTTTATCAAAACCTTTGCGTCCGCCATTTCCTCCTTTAAAAGAGTTATTTGCTCCTTTGTAGGAATTGTTTCCTCCGCGAAAACCACCGGTCCGCTCACCATTCTGCCGGTATCCGCCATTTCCATTCCCGCGATCGGATTTATTATAACCGCCGCTGTTTTTTCTCTCCTCGTTTCCCTGACCATTGTTCCTTGGCCGGTACTCTCTTTTCTCACCGGAACCGGAAAATGTCTTTCCGTCTTTTCTGAAATTATTTGTTCTTGGTCTGCTTTCTCTTACCTGGTCATTACCAGAATTATTTGTAGCCACTAAAATTTTCCTCCTGAATATCAACATATATCTCATATGCAAAAATACCCTTTTATTTTACTATATTTCATTGGAAAATCAACTATTTTTTTTTATTCTGTACAACTTTGTACTAATTAATTCATAAAAGGCATACAGAAGTATTCCGTTAAAAACGGCATGTCCCACATTGAACGCCAGACCTGTCGCAAAGACCGCAATAACCGAATGGATATTCATGGCATCCCCGAGATAACAAATCGTAAGAAAGTCCGTAATGATGCTGAATAAAAATCCTGCCGCCACCCCATATATGGTAAACAGGATTTTTCTGGTTTTCTTCTTTTTTCCACTACTGATATGCCCCAGCACTCCTGCAAGAAGCCCTACAACACCCCATGCGGTCATCTGGAATAATGTCCACGGTCCCTGTCCCAGAAACAGATTGGAAATCAGTGCCGCCAGTGCACCCGTCACATATCCTTTCCTGCATCCATACACACTTCCTGTAATAATGACCAGTGCCGTAACCGGCTGTACCTGCGGAATCACAGCAAACACCACACGTCCAAGGGATGCCGCACAGCACATGACTACAATCGGAAGAATCTCTCCCGGTTTTGGTTTCTCTCTTTCAAACAGCCACAGAAACATAATGTTAATCAGTAAAAATATGGCACTGTTAATTAGTAATAAATGATTCATCCTGCAACATTCCTTTTATCTTTCCCTTTACCGTCGTGTAAAATCTGTTATTTACAAACATTCTGCCGCAGGCTTCCTGTGCAGATATTTTTCCGTCATACAAAAACAGACACTCATCCGCCACTCTCTGTAAAAATTCCAGATCGTGACTGACCACCAGTATCATTTTCCCCTTTTCCTTCATCCGCTTTAAAAGCTGCAAAAACACTTCCTTTTCGTATCCATCCAGTGCTTTTACCGGTTCATCGAGCAGAAGAATATCCGGATCTTTTAAAAGGATTTTAAATACTGCCGCCTTCTGCATCTGCCCGCCGCTTAAATCCAGCGGATTTTTTGACAGCCATTGACGCACATCTGAAAAAAACGCGTCCTCATTTAACAGTTCTTCGATTCTCTCCACGGATGCAATCATTCTGCAGTCATCCATCAGGGTATCTTTCAGAAATGCATAGGCAGGATTCTGTGGCAGAAGTGCCATTCCCGGATTTGCCTGATATTTTCCACGATAAAATCTGCGGTATCCCAGCAATACGGACAATAATGTACTTTTTCCTGCACCATTTCCTCCTATTAACCCATATATCCTGCCGGAATACAGGGAAAGGTCTAAATCTCTCAGGATATCCCTGCCATTCTTTTCATACCGGAAATACCCGCCGCGGATTAGGATGACTTCCTGCCCTCCCCGGCTCTCTTCCAGCTCCAAATCTTCCGGAAATAGCACTTTTCTCTGCTCCTGATTTAATGCTTTTATCAATGTGGCTGCTGTAAACGGCCATTCCTCGGTTCCGCCCGCCTCATGATACAGTTTTACCGTTTCCGGCAGGGATTCCACAAATTTTTTCTCTTCCTGAAACATTTTCCGGATGAACAAATCTTTCTTCCCCTGATAATTGATTCTTCCATTCTCCATATAAATCACCTTATCAGCTTCCGGCAGAAAAAGATCCAGATTATGCTCTGCCACTAGAATAGTCAGTCCAAAGTCTTCCCGGACTTTCTTTAACAGATTCATAAATTCCCAGGTACATACCGGATCTAACTGTGACACCGGCTCATCCAGCAGAAGAATACGCGGTTTCATCATTAAAAGCGATGCCAGGTTGAGAATCTGTTTCTGTCCACCGGACAAGGACTGTGTGGATTCATGCAGCATTTTCTCTATTCCAAGATATGCCGCCAGTTCCGCTGCCGATCTTGCCATCTCATCCCTGGGCATATCCATATTTTCCGCACCAAATACCAGTTCTTCTTCCACAGTACGGCATACAATCTGCTGCTCCGGATTCTGAAACAGATATCCCGTCTGCATACTGCCATACCGGTTTTCTATTTCTCCCTCCATTTTCCCATCCGGTCTGATTTCTTCTTTTAATAGTTTTAAAAGTGTTGTTTTTCCACATCCGCACAACCCGCAGAAAAGCACCATTTCCCCCTGTTCCACGGAAAATGTAATGTTCTGCAGTGCATGAAATGTATCTGTTTCATTCAGATAATAGCTGAATTTTAAATCTTTGACTGATAATACTTCCATTGAATCTCCTTGTAAATATCATAAAATACAGGCAGAACCGCCAGTAATGCCATGATTCCCGTTCTTGTCCCATTCCCGGTTATGATTCCTCCTATAGACAGCAACAGTGCAAAAAAAATCACGATATTGTCCGGAAACGTCCAGTGATAGGTCAGATAAGAGGTTCTTCCTGCTTTTCCATATCCCCTTGCCTCCATCGACAATGCCGTATTTACAGAATCTTCCAGCATTACGGATAATAAAACGGATAATATAATACCTGCGTAACGGAGTTTTCCCACCTCTTTTTCGAGTGACCAGGTATGCCACACTTCTTTTATTTTATCTATCTTATGGATAAATTTATCATAATAACAGAATACCATCGATAAGATAAGCCCTGTCACCGGAAAATGCCTTCCGGTCATCCAGATAATCTTCTGATTATCAAACACGGCATTAAACAACCTGTACCATAACAGAAGTGATACAACCATAAATCCCATGCAGATTCCATATTCCAGGGATTCCATTGTAAGCGGCACATCATTGACATAAAGAAACGGAGTCTCTCCCTGATGATAAAAGATCAGATTAAATATGCCAAATCCCAGAATCATAACCAGATAAGTCCGGAGTTCTTTTGCAAATGCCCGGATTCCTTCTGTATATATAACATGAACGGATAATGCCAGGAATAATATTACCATGCTTTTATTATAGGAAGCCATCATGATAAGTATCAACATACCAAGAAAATACACTCCTGTTGATATGGGATGCAATTCCCGAAAATAATTTGTCATATCCATCTCCTAATCTGAATAATTTGCTGCATAATACCATTCTATTACATCATTCTCATGCAATTCGTAACTACTGCATGCCACTCCCGGAACGACTCCATTGACTTTATATTTCCATCCGCTGTATTTTCCACACTGCTTTTCCTTCAATCCTGCAACTTCAGAAATATATGCACCATATCCGGATGCCTGGTTTACATATTTCACCTGATTATCCGTACAGGCTGCGTCCAGTGCGTCGAATACCGTCTGTCCTTTCTTCACTGCAGTCCTGGTTTCCAGTATTATGCCGTCCTGCGGAAGGCTCGCCGTTGTATTCAAATCCGGATGATTCAGGACTTTTTCACAGCTGATCTTAATGGATACGGCAAAATATTCTTTTTCCTGTGTTTTTTCTTCTGTGGTTGTCTGCGGCTGTGTCGCATCATTCTGTGTTTCTTTCTGCGTAACCTTCTGTGTGGTCTGGCTGTTCCCTGCAGTTCCTGCGGTCTGCTCCCGGCTCTGGCTCACCTGCTGTCCCTGCGATACCTGCACTGCCTGACTGCTTTCCGTCTGCCTGCTTTCTGCCTGTCCGGTATTCTGCCCGGAAACCTCTGTTTTTTCCGCTAATTCCTGATTTGAGCCTGTATTTTCCTTTCCAGAATAAAAACTGGTGTTCTCCCATTCTGCTGCACTGCCAGCCGGATCATTCTCCGCTGTCAATGCTTCATTTCCGCTTTCCGTAAGCTCCGACTGCTGTGCTTCCTGTATGGTTTCCTGCAGTGTCGTTTCCTGCGAAGTCTCACGGTTTCCGGTGGTACTCTGCGTATCTTCGCCGCTGCTCTCCTCTTTCTCAATCTGTGCAAGCATACTTTTTCTTTCTTCCGCCTGCTGCGTCTGTTTTCTATTATGCTCACTGACCGTTTCGATTTTTATCCCGGACAAAAAAACAGCTAAAAAGATCATAAGGATTACTGCGAGAACGCAGTAACCCTTTTTTGTCTTAATAAATTCTCCTGTCTTTAAGAAATGACCTTTAAATTTATCTGTTTTCTTCATTTTTCTTTCCCTTTGATATATTTGCACCTGCAAGTAACATTACAGCAAGTCCGGCAGTCATTGCAAACAGGTATGCTGTATTTCCTGCATGGTCACCCGTCTTTACAATCTCTGCTGATTTTGTATCTGAGGATGCCTGCTCTGTATTCTTACCAGCACCTGTTGTAGTTTCGCCCTGCTGTCCAATGGTTTCCCCAGTCGTTGTTTCCTGTGCTGCCGCTCCGGTTGTGGTTTCTTCTGTTGTGGTTGTCTCCGGTGTGGTTATTTCCGGTGTGGTTTCTTCCGGTGTTTCTTCTTCCTGACAATCTGCTGTTGTGTCAAAGAGCCAGAATCCGTTCAATGCCCTGTCATAAGATACTAATCCCCATAATGCATCGACTGTGGCATAGATGTTATCTGTTCCTGCATAAGTATAAACACCTTCGGTTGTTTCTGATTTGAACTGAACCAGTGCCTCATAATATCCCTCGGCACTTTCCAAATCGCCCATTTCTGCAGTCCATCTCAGTGCCAGTGCGGTAGAATCCGGATTTGCACTTCCCCAGGATACAATCGCACCACTCTCATCTCTCTGATCCATCGTCCAGTCAAGTGCTGCATCTATTTTTTCTGAAACACCTTCATACTCCAGTTTTGAAGTATCCAGTCCTAATTTCTTTAATGTTGCCGGAAGCTCTGTTTCGCTATCCAGAAGATCCTGAAGATACCATGCGGATAATACATTCGCATTATTATCTACACTGACACCATAGTAATCAATTCCGCATCCGCTTTCTCCGTCTACATAATAATCATTTTCCACATCTGCATGAATTTTATTCAGAATTTCTGTCAGTTTGTCCACATCTTTTACAGACTGAAGTGCTGCTGCGTTCACATACTGATAAGTATACGGATTCATATCCGTTTCTGTCATGAATGTATTATATAACAGTGTTACAAGATCCTGCCCGTTAAACTCTGCCGGATTCTCACCAAGTTCGTTCAGATACAGGATTGCTGCTGCAATACTTAAAGACTTTGTTCCTTCACCCTGCGGATTTAATACGGCACTGTCTTCTGCTTTTAATGCTGCTGTCAATGCATTTGTTACATCAGTATCTGTCACACCTGCTTTTACTGCCAGCATGGTCTGTGTATAGTCATTGTATCTCGGAACATAAGTACTGTCCTGAAGTTTCGCCTTTATCTGGCTCATAACATATCCTGCGGTTGCCTTCAAGTCCTTCTCAACCGACTGTTCAAGGTCTGATTTTGTATCAGCTGCCTGCACCGGTGTAATCTGTCCTGCACCTGCAACAATCGCAGACGCAAAAAGTACGGTTGAAAGTGTCATTGAAATAAATGGTTTCTTCATTTTATCCTCCTGTTCATCTCTCACCAGATGATTTCTTTGTATACTAATCTGACGGATATCCTGACTTGCAGCTTCAAACCTACTCTTCCGGTCTTCCCATGTCCAGCACAGTGACCATCTGAAATTTCGTATCTGCTTACAGTAGAGTGAGCTGTTATGGACTTTCACCATATTCCCGAAAAATATTTTCACAGATAAAATCTGCCATCAGACTGCGTTAGAGATTATAACCCATGTCCTTACTTCTGTCAAATACGTTTTCCATTCTGTTGACATAAATAGAACCGGCACACTGTTTCTCCAATGTACCGGCTCCGCATCATTTATTCTGACATTTCTGCATATTCCTGTTCATCCAGCCACTCATCAAAGCGATCGGATACAATCTCAAATTCTTCATCTGATTCAATATTGGTAAGACTCGGATTTCCCTGTGCATCTTCTGCATATCTGTAGAGATAAACTTCCCCGTCTTCCCCTGCTATTTCCTCTGTCGGAAGCAATGCAATATAATCTCTGTCTCCAGCCGTAAAAATAGTAATCACTACACATTCTACATCCCCATCATCCAGAGAAAGTGTCACATACATCTCATCATCCATGTCTTCTTTCTTTTTTCCCATATTTTACCTGCTTTCTTTGTTTTTTAATGATATGATGCCAGAGGAACAAGCTCCAAAAACTGTTCATGCCTGCATGATAAAGCTTTTGACTTTGACCTCAATATAATATATACTATCATCTTTTTTTCTAATTGTAAACCGGATATTTCCTCTCATCGAAGGCGAACCTTATATCGCTACGGTTCCTCTTGATCCGGGGCTCACAAATACCGCCACCGGAAATTCCACGAAACGGCTGGTCGGGATAAATGGCGAAAATTCGGAAATCCACGAAAATCTGATCCGCTTTGATATTATTTTCTATGTCCGTCTCAAAGACGGACTGTCACAGATTTTAAGATTCTTCTATTTTCTTCCGATACTCTTCTATTTTCTCCTGTGGTATCTCCATAAATCGGCATGCCTCCTCAAAACTCATTCCCAGTTTATCCACCAGATTTACAATTAACCGAATCCGTTCCCCCTGTTTTCCTTCTTTTCTTCCTTCTTCTCTTCCTTCTTCTCTTCCTTCTTCCAGTCCGTCCTTCCATCCAGCAAGTCTTTCTTTTTCCATTAATTCACACATTTCTGTCACCTCTTTCTTCTCTGTTTTGAACATCATAACCCGATCTGAAAGTTTTGGACATATTTCCTTCCGTCCATTACTGTCTGCAAAGTACTCCATCAGTTCTGATACCAGGGTTTTGTCCTTTCCTTTTGTATTAACATAAATTTCACTCTGTCCGTTCTCTACTTTCTGACCGGTTTCTCTCACCACTCTGTCCACATGATACATGGCATGATCCGCCTTGAATACATCAAACTTTGAAATAAATACTACCTTTATATCCGGAAGTTCCTTATAGTCTTTCCCTGCCTGCATGGTATACATACTTACCAGAGCTGCATTATATCTTACCCTCTTCTGGTGATCGTCATCATCTGCCTTCTGGACTTCTACATTACAATATTTTCCATCACTGTCCCGGCACAAAACATCAAGAACTACTGATTTTCCATTCAGATTTTTAATAGATGCCTGCGGAACACACTCTAATACCCGCATTTTGGAATCCTCCAGAATAATTCTCAGAATCTCTTCACATACCTCTTTGTCTTCCATCATCTTCTGAAAAAACACGTCATCCATTACATTAAATCCGGCAACTTTCTCTCTTTTCTCTTCCAGTGTCATCTCACTGACTCTTTTGTATCCTGACATACTCCTCCTCCTTCTGTTTTCATTATATTATTTTTCTACTTTACTGTCAAACCCTGCGTCTGCACATTCTGTTTCTATTTTTGCATTTATGTGTTTCTTATTTATGAATTTATATTACAATATTATTTTATTTTTGTCAATATATTTTAATTAAATCCTATATAAAAATAAGAACTTCGTTCAATCTGTATACAGTATACCATAAAAACCGCAGTTCTACACAGAAAACCACGGTTTTTACTGATTATTTTCACACATTCAAAAATATATTTTTTACCATTAAGCTTTACTTCGTGGTGAACCTTTTTCTGCTTGATACACAACCCTGTCACTGAACGGATCCAGCCCTTGTTGCGTGAACTTCCGCTTCCAGTAATGGAACTGTTTTCATCGATATCATGTTCATCGCAGAATGTTCGGATATCTTTGCCACTGGCTTTCCAGGCATCAAGTTGGTTCTGCCATTATCAATGGAAAGGATATTTCTTATTTTTAAAGTATTCTGTTTATTGTATTTACAATGGAATCGTCTGAAATAGATGGCAAACTGTTGCCCGCACTCAAACCATACTTATCGCACACAACACCAATAAATAATTTTTCCAATGCCTGTATCTCATCCAATGAACTTCCTATATCATACCTCGCAATAATATCCTGAACAGAAACAATCTTCTGCAAATTTGGATATGAATGATACATTTCCACAATTGCACGATACATCGGATATTTTGCCGGAACATTTTCCAGATTCCATTCCTGATCAAACCACCAGAATTCATTATCTATCCAAAATGCATTTCTAAAAATCATATCCAGATATCCCATTTTTAAAATAATACCATATTTATTTTTATCTTTTTCCAAATCCGGATAAAATGAATACAAAATATTTTCTTCCCAGTCTGCCTGTTCTGATGATGCAATAATCTGATTATACAATTTATCAAACATTTCCACGATAGCACTTTGATTTCCATTACTAATATCATCCAATATTTTTTCTTCACAAGTCATTTTATCACAGAATGGTGTTACCAGTTTGCCATCTATATAATCACTTTTCCAAACGTGCAGCCCCCGCTGCTGAAATGCTTTTTCGTTTTCCAGAATCTGCTGCATATGCTTTCTCCCAATGTCTTTATGTACAGAGTATTTTTCAACACTATCTCCGATAAATCTGGTTATGACCTGATATTCCTTTTGTCTTTTATTACTGATACTTGCAAATTTTACCTTACCTATGTAACTATCTTCCGAACACTCTAAAAGAAATGAATTTGCAAAAAATTCAAATGCATTATTATCAATAATGTCCTTATACAAATCTTTTTCATTCGCCACAAGTGTATAATTATCAGGAATATAATAACACGTCATATTCAGCATATTATCATTTTTCGGAAGATAATCCTGTGAATATATTACAGTTGGAAGTTTGTAATCAGGCATCGGATAATAAAAATATGTATTTTTAAATCCACATTCCCGGACAAGTTTTTCTAATCCTTTTTTTGAAAAAGTCCTAACGTTCCGATTTGACAGTCTATATTGATTAAGTCCTTCAAATGGTATGCCTGTATGATCTTCTCTTGCACCACACCAATATTTCAAACCGTATTGGTTTTCAATAGCAATTAGCAATTTCCCATCCGGTTTTAAAAGACTTTTTATTTTTTTCAAAAAATCATGATATGGATTTTCTGTATCCGTATAATCTCCCTGGTATTCCAGTACACCAATTAATGTGATATAATCAAACTTTTTTTCAAATTTTATATCGTTCAAATTACCTACTATAATTTCCAGATTTTCTCTGTTTCTGCATCTTAATAATGTAGCAGTTGCCCTTCTTTTTGACATTTCAACTGCTGTTACAGAATGACAATTTTCACACAGACAGTCTGTAATTGCACCCATTCCACATCCAATTTCCAATACGTCTGCATCCGGGCGAAATGGATACCAGTTGATAATATTTTTTCTTATATTCGTCAAATGATAATAGGAAGACCAGCTAAGATTATTATGTATTGCCTCTGAATAATTTTCCGGTTCTTCTTTACAAATCATTTCTATGATTTCATCTTCAACATGCCCTTCTGAATACTCATCCCTGCCTGTATACCACTTGAGGTTGAATATTGGTTTTGTTTCTATAGTTTCATTATAATTTTGTTTCATATTGCTTAACCTCTATTTTTACTTCTACCTAAACTGTTGTAATATCCCAGCAATCTCACTCTTAAATCCCGGAAATTCCATAACTGCCTGTTTTAAATATGTAACTCTCTGCTTCATAGTTGCTTTTTCTGAAAAAACAGACTCTGCAACAAGATATGCTGCTCTTTGATCCGGAGATACTACGCAACCCTGTATATCTAACTTCTTTAAACCCTGTATAATTTCATCAGAATAATAAGATTTTACAAAATAATATACTGCCTCACAATATTGCAAAAACAGTTCCAAATTATCTTCTTTTTTTCCGTTTTCTGTTTCTTTGACATATTTTTCTAAAAGCAAATGCATTTTCAACCATTTCTCCTGAATAAGATTGGTCTCATTCTTACATAATAACAATTTTAATAAATTTTCTCTGTCTTCTATATCTGCAATATTTTTCTGTAATGCAGGAATACTTATTTGCTCTAACACCAGTTTTGATTTTTTTAACAGAGACTCCGTATAAATTCCATCACTATTCTTTGCAAGTTCTGCCAACAGCAATGCCGCATACTCACAGCATTGAAAAGGTTTTATTTTTCCAAATGCTTTTTCAAATATCTGAATATTAGCATTGAATATAACTTTTATGTACTCCTCTATATTCATTTCATTATGAATCTGTCCAATTTTATCAACTTGCATCAATGCTTCCCAGAATCTATTCTGACAAATATATTGTGCTAATTCTATAATTTCAATTTCTTTTAAAAACTTTTCATCCGTACAAACATACAATCCCAGTTCCGTTTTTTCCCAATTTTCTTCTTTGTTTTTCTGATATGCTGCAATATATTTTTTGATTTTATTACAATACTGCAAAATCTGAGCTGGTTTTTCTTCGTCTCCAAATGCTTTTCTTGTCAGCCGGTAATACAAAAATGCCTTTTCTGCTTCCGTGTATGAAGCTTCTGTTTTTAAAAGTTCATACATATCATATAACTCTTTTCCTTCTGTATGAGAATAACAGGATAATAAATTTAAATAATGCTGCTTTTTGTATCCTTTTATTTCTTTTCCCATTGAAACTCCACGCAGAAAAAGTTTTGCTGCCGTTTCAAAATCTTCCAGTACCTGATACTCATTGGCAAACTGATAATTATACCGCAAATCCTCCGGATATTCATAGAGATCATAAATCAACCCTAAGAGATTTCTCTTACACTTTTCCATTAATTTTTTTCTATCATCTCTTGCAAATCCATAATGATGCACATAGGACGCACATTGATACATTACCGGAACTGTGTTTGTTCCCCAGTCAATGGCATCATGAATTCTTCCTTCAAAATGTGTCTTTTCCGTAATTTTTACCATTCGTGCAGCATGAAAATCCATATAGTCATCTCCGGTCTGATCCATGTAATTCCGCTGGATATAACTTGCCATATCATAATTTTTATATTTTCCACTCTCAAAAAATTCAGCTATTTCGTCCGTATTTTCAAACCATTCATCATCATCAATGCTGAGATACCATAATCCTCTGGCACTGTGCAAGACAGCATTTCTGGCTGCCGACATATTATTGCACCATGGAAAATCAATAACTCTTGCTCCGTATTTCCGACACACTTCTATCGTTCCATCTGTACTTCCGGTATCTGCTATGACCAGTTCCGCATCCAGCCGTTCTAATAATGGCTGAATATGAAAGAGACATCTCTCAATCGTAGTAATCTGATTGCTGACCGGCATACCGATGGTCAGAAGATACTCTCTGCCTTCATAATTTCCTCCGGTATACACCGGATTTTTTTCATATATATAATGTCCTTCCTCATCCTTTGTCGGAATCAGATTCTTCTTATCAAATCCAACAAATCCCAGTTCTTCTAATCCTGGAAGCTGTACTGCCGGAGCATAAGATTTTTGATTTCCAAACAGCGAACTTATCTGAATTTCATTCTGTTTCAACTCCACGGATTCTGCATATGCCTCCAATGTATGCCATATCAGTTCTTTCGCTTCCCTGCTATCCAAATCATCCACGAAAACTAATTTCCAATAATTAGACGTAAGGCTTTCACAATCCGTAAAACAGATATAATCGGCATCCTCCTCATATACCGGCGGATAGGGGAAAGAAATCTGTATTTCTTCTTTACGATATAATTGATAAATAACCCGATCTGCTGCTTTTTTTTCTACCATTTTTCCATTCCACTGACGGCAGTCTCTCCGATATTCTTTTTCAAATACTGTTTTCCATTTTTCATAATTTTCTAAATTTAAAATATCGTTATCATGAAATACCCAAGGAATTTCCATAGAAGGAACTGCTACTTCATATCCGGCACGCCAGAACTCCAGACTCTGTGACAGGTCATACATATCCCAGCCCTGGAACAAATCCTCTCTCCATTCAATATCATACTGGGTTGCCATCAGCAATCCGTCAATAAATATTACATTTTGTGCCGGCTGTTTTGCTTTTCCAAAATTAGTATTCACAGTTTTCTCTATAATATCCGCACTAACTCCGCCAATGCGAACTGCTCCATCTGCCCATGGAGTAATTTCTTTTGTAATCTTTGTATTTCCCACCATACCCAGCATACCTGTCTGCGGCTGCTTTTGAAAAATATTTATAATTTCAAAAAGGAATCTTTTATAGACAATTAAGACATCCTGATGCAGATATATCTTATATCTGGCATCACTCTGATGCATCCCCCTGTTATATCCTTCTGCCATGGAAGGTGCATTTCTGATTTCCTGTATTTCCAGTTCAAAGCCTTCCGGAAGTTCCAGATTCTCGATATATAACCGACATTCCCTCATCTGAAACGCATCATTGGTACATATAATAAAACATATCTTTTCCTCATTCATTTTCTACTCCCTCCTTTTTCCGGATGCCAGCCAATATTCTCTGATAATAATCTGCCCGCTTTCTATCATTTGCCTGTTCAAACATATGGATTAGCCTGGTTACTACTTTTTGCCTGTGAAACATATTTTTTGTCACAAGATAAACCAGCATACAGTCTGAGATATGATTTTTTATAATATATTCATATACTTCTTTTTCATAATTTTCAGGCAAATCAAAATCAAATCTGCGGAGTAATAACTTCATCCGGATATAATTCTGTATATCTTCCTCTTCCTTTCTGCTGTTTCTGATTCCCTGCTTTTGTTCCAAACGGTGTATGGCAGAAAGCTGATTTACAATCACTGTTCCCTTTGTCCTTTTTTCTGTCTGCTGCATAATATTTCCTCTTATAAAAAGAATGGAGCTATTTCGCTAATTTCTTAGTTCCATAGCCCCGATTCTCATTTCATTTACTTACAGTTACTTATACTTATTCTGTGAAATATCAGAATTACTGTAATAAGGATAATACACCCTGAGTTGACTGATTCGCCTGTGCTAACATAGACTGTGCAGCCTGCTGAAGGATATTATTCTTAGAGTATTCTACCATTTCTTCTGCCATATCTACATCACGGATTCTTGACTCTGCTGTCTGCAGGTTTTCAGAAGATGTATCAAGATTTGAAATCGTATGCTCCAGACGGTTCTGAACAGCACCTAATGCACTTCTCTGTGCTGATACTTTCTTAATAGCATCATCAATTACTGTAGTTGCTTCAGAAGCACCATCCTGTGTTGCGATATTAATAGAATTTCCGGATACTCCTAATGCTGTCGCACTCATATCACCGATACTTAATGACATGGTTTGTCCTTCATTTGCACCAATCTGGAGCGTTAATCCTTCTCCTGCTGTGCTGGCATCGTAATTTGTCTGACCAAGATATGCATCGGTATCACCCAGACCTGCACCATTTTCTAATTGAACATCTACCGCTGTGGTAGTAGCATCTGTGACAAATAAGGTATTTGCAGAATCATCATTATCTGGATTTGGTCCTGTTAATTCCACATCATAATCTAAACCTGCATCTTTTAAGAGTTTCTCAATATCCTTTTCTGTGTAGGTCTTACCGGCCTGTAACGATAACTTATATTCGGCTGGAGTATTTATAGCTCCATTCTGATATGTAGCTGCTTTTGCTACTGTGACTTTGTCATCTCCTACTTCTGCTGCAAAATCAATGGTAATCTTTACATTATTATCTGCACCATATTTTTTTGAAGAAATTTTAATAGAATTTGCACCAACAAAATTTGTATCTGTTAATTTTGTTGCTGCTGATTTTGCTTTTACTCCTGCAGCAGTCTCTGTTCCATTTGTTGCTGCTGCTGTAAATACACCCGTTGCAAACTTCACACTGACATTTGCTGCTTTTCCTGTTGCAGAACTGTTTTCCTGCTGAGCACTTTTAATTAAATCATCAATTTCACTCTGGCTATATACTCTTCCGCCTTTCAAATTCAAAGTTAAAGTTGTTCCGGCATCATCCCAGATAGCACTTTCCGCACCTTCCTTTGCATCAGCTGCTACTGCAACCTTTACTTGTCCAACATCAGATGAAACAAATGCACCTAAATCTGTATCAAACACACCAAACTTCGGTCCTGCTGATGTTGTTGAGCTGGAAGAACCATCCAGGTTTCCATTTAATAACTTCATGGTATTAAACTCTGTTGTGTCTGCGATTCTGTCTAATTCATCCTGAAGCTGTGAGATTTCGTTCTGTACTGCTTCTCTATCGTCATCTGTTTCTGTACCGTTGGCTGCCTGTACGGAAAGTTCTCTCATTCTCTGAAGAATGGAATGTGATTCTGTTAATGCGCCTTCTGCTGTCTGAATTAATGAGATACCATCTTCTGCATTTGTAGAAGCCTGATTTAAGCCTCTGATCTGGCTTCTCATTTTTTCAGAAATGGAAAGACCTGCTGCATCATCTGCTGCACGGTTGATTCTGTAACCGGATGATAATTTCTCAGTAGCCTTTGACTGATTTGATACAATAGTTCCTAACTGTCTGTTGGCATTTGCTGCCTGCATATTGTGCTGAATAACCATAATATTTTACCTCCATGTGTGTTATATTCCGTGTCTGAAATCCGTTTCCTGACACTTATTGTTATTATTGTTTCTGCGGAATATTCCGCCTTATTTATAGCGAACTGCAAATCCCCAGGATAATCTGCAGGTTACTATCTGACTGATTATTTTTGTCTTTCTGCCCTCTGTTCCGCTATATATCTCTGGATATCTTCTTTCGGAATCTGTGGCTCCGGATAATATTTGTGGATTTTTTCTTTTTCATTCTGTGTAACTGCCTGTTTTTCGAGGACACGGCTACGGACGATATTGTACTCCCGCGGTGCTTCGACCATAATTCTGCAGTTATTTGCAGTTCCACCTGCCATGACGACTTTGATATCATCGCCAATCATAAAATAATCTCCGGGTTTTAATGTAAAATTAAGCATTTTTAACCTCCATGTTCTCTGTATGTCTTCCTGACATTATGCCATGCAACAGTTTTTATAAAATGTTGCATCCCTGTTCTGTTATATATATCGGAGTCAGTTTATAAAACTTAACCCCTGAAATAAAAAAATTAAAGATTTATTTCCAGAAAGATATTATCTTTATCATCCTGATCGATTCCAAGATATCTTTTTGTGACCTGAAAAGAAGAATGATTGTAGATGAGCATCAGTATGGCAGGGTTTACTCCCGCCTGTAATGCCTGATAACCAAAGGTTTTTCTGAGAGAGTGACAGCTTATATTATCCGGAAGACGAAGCTGGTGGCAGGCATTTTTTATAATGCGGTATGCCTGTGAACGGCAGAGAGGTCTGTCAGGTGTCTTTCCATAAAAAATAAAAGCTTGTTCCGATAAAACTGAAATGCTGTTCCGATAAAGTGTCAAAGCCTGTATCACGCTCTGATTCAAAGCAATGCAGGTGCTTTTTCCTGTTTTCTGTTCCCGTTTGTTTAAATGACTCCGGAAAGACTGCTCGTCCGTGTTGTATACATCTTTCCATCTTAATGCCAGAATGTCACTGATTCTCAGTGCTGTGTTAATTCCCATTGTTATCAGGGTATAATTCCGCAGATTGAAATCCTCCGTCAGAAAATATTCCTTTAATGCAGTAATGTCTTTTTTGTTTTTGATTGGCTGAGTTGTTCCCATAATATAGATACCTCCTGAATGTGTGGTCAGCATGGCTGCCAGTTTCATATTTATGGTTTGTATTGTAAAAATCAAGTCTTTCATATGAAACAGAACAGGGATGCAACATTTTATAAAAATTGTTGCATCCCTGTTCCGTTAATATTTTGAACTCTTTTTATTTAATTATACAAATATCCTACACCTTTATAATCCCATTCCCCAGACAGAATTTCGCATCAAACACATATTCTTTTCCATCTGCAAACACAGCTTTGATTTTTCCATCTCTAATCTGTGTGATTTTTCCGGTTCCAAATTTTTTATGCCTGATTTCCTGACCGACTGTCAGTTCATCCAGCATACTGACCATTTCCTCAACAAATCTCGAAACGTCCGTTTCTTTTCCATATCTTTCCCTGCAGTGACAGATATACAGCCAGTCTTTGGCCCTGGTAACCGCTACATAGAAGAGTCTTCTCTCTTCCTCTATATCTTCCGGCAGGAGTGCCTTTTTATGCGGGGTAATGGTTTCATTTGCATCTATAATAAATACTGCCCGGTATTCCAGTCCTTTGGAAGAATGCATGGTTGCCAGTGTGATTCCATCCTTCTTTTCCTGACGCTCCCTTGCCTGTTTCTTCAGTTCTTCGCCATACTCTTCTATTTTTTTGAACCATTCCTGATATGTTTTATAGGGTTTTGCCGCCTCCGACAGTTCCTCTAATACATCATAGAGTTCTTCCGGTTTCATACGCCTGTATTCTGCATATTCTGTAAGATATTCCTCATAGCCGATGCCATGCCGGATATACTGGATGGCTGCATACGGATTCATATTGCGGATCATGGCAAGGTCGTATTCAAGTTTGCTGATTCGCTCCAGCACATATCCCTTGTCCTGATAAAATCGTTTCACATCTTCCAGATTGACTTCTGCCCGCGGAAAAACATCTCTGCTGATGTATCTTTTCGGCCGGTTAATCAGCCGGAGCATATCTCCCCGCTTCATAACTCCTTTTTCGCGGAAATCTACCGCCGCATTGATATAGGCAATGATATCCTTCGCAATAAAATGGTCATACAGATTCGGAATAACATCTTTCATGCAGAATGGGATATTATGCTCCATCAGTTTTTCAAGCAATGTCCGCGGATTTGTATTGGTGCGGTACAGCACCGCCATGTCCTGATAGGTCAGTCCCTTTGCAATTAACTGTTCTATTTCCTCTAAGATATAATTACATTCCTTATAGACATTGTCAAAAGGAAGAATAACCGGTTTACTGCCATTCTCCCGTTCCGCCCGTATCTGCTTTTCAAAACGTTTTTTATTATTCCGGATTAATTTTCCGGCTGCCGCCACGATTTCCGGTGTGGATCGATAGTTGGTATCCAGTATGATTTTTTTTGCCTCCGGATAATCCTTTTCAAAATTCAGCATAATTTCCGGTCTTGCCCCGCGGAAGCGGTAGATGGACTGATCATCATCTCCCACAATAAACAGATTATCCTGCGGCTTCGCCAGAAGACGGATAACTTCATACTGCACCCGGTTGATATCCTGGAATTCATCTATAAGGATATACCTGTATTTATCCTGCCACAGCTTTAAGATATCTTTTCTCTTAGTCAGTAATTCATAACACATAACCAGCATATCGTCAAAATCGATCAGATTTGCCCGGATCAGGGTGTCATTGTATTCCCTGAAGATCTTTTTAAATACTTCTTCCGGACAGTTTTTGGAATAATAATAAGCAACATCCAACATTTCTCCTTTGACATTGCTGATTTCGCTGATCAGATTTGCCACAAACTCATTCTCATCGCTGATATCGAGTTCTGTTTTATGCACGATATTTCTCAGTATCTCGTATTTCTTTTCCTCGCGGATAATATTTTCCGCCCTGTAATTGTACGCATATTTTAAAATCTGAAAATAAACGGCATGAAATGTCCCAAAGGAAACCGGCAGACGTTTCCCACCCATAAGCTGTAGAAATCTCTGCTGCATTTCCATGGCTGCCGCCTTTGTAAATGTGATAACAAGTATATTGGATGGACTGATTCCTTCTTCTTCGATCAGTTTCTTTGTACGGTGTGTAATAACCGTGGTCTTTCCGCTCCCCGGCCCCGCCAGAACCAGACAGGGATGATCCACATGTTCTACCGCCATCCTCTGTTGATGATTAAATGATGCCATTTTCTCTCCTTGTGTTTTGATTTCTTTAGGTAATTGCAAAACACTTAAATTTTTGTAAGTGTATATGCAAATGAAACATTACACGAAGGCACGCTCTCGCTACATTCGGCTGGTAGCGGTACTAAGATGCTAAAATACAGCATCTAAGTGCCGACCGCCTCATAGTACCTTCTTTGTAATTGTTCAATTTGCATATACAATAAAGATAAATTATGAGTTTTGCAATTAATTATAATTCTTTCCGTTCTTCGGTTAAAGAAGAACGGAGATAAGATATAAAATAAATAAATGCAATGGATAAAATACATAGAAAAAGTATTTAATGAATTGTTGTAATTTTCCCGGCAGTTTATCGCCGCCCCTTTTTCCGGAATACAGCAGAATAAGAAACAGTGCGGCAACGGCATAACGTTCTACCGGATTCTGTATCCAGAATAAGATTCCCTCGGACAGCAGCATAAGAATATTCCCCAGCCATTTCTGTTTTCTGACTGCTCCGTTTCTGCTTTCCCACGATAAATAAAAAATATAGATTGCCAATACTCCCACAGAGCCATAATCACAGTGGAAATATTCTGCGAGAATCATTCCCACAAAACAGAACATGATTCCCTGACTCCGGTTTCCGAACCTGCAGTATACCAGCTCGGAAAAATACATAACCGCAAGTCCGATAAGCAATGTCCAGAATACATTATTATAATCCCTGTAAATCGGCATATGATACAATGCAAGATCAAATGGAATTTCCGAAATCACGGCAAATCCTGCCATACGCAGCAGATATTTTTCCCTGCTGCGGGTATGAAAGAAACCTTCCGTAAGCAGAAAACAATAGAGCGGAAATGCAATTCTTCCAATATAACGCCAGGTCAGATCGGTCGGAAAAAAGATATATCCGATGTGATCGGTCAGCATGGAAAGCATTGCTATGATTTTTAATACAAGGCCGCTCATTCTTTTTCTTCTGCCTTTTCTTTTATTTTTTCTTTCTCTTTTTTCTGCCGGCTGGTCAGTACACAGATGGTACGCGGATTTACACTTAAAACTCTCTGAACGGATGTTATACTGTCATCTTCTTCACTGGCTGCAAAGATTTCCCAGTTCTTCTTTTTGTCCAGATACGGAATCGCAAACATTCTTCTGTCCCAGTTCATATTGCAGACAACATAGATGTCCGCATCCCCATTTTTGCCATAATATCCGCTGTAAAGAAAACTAAAGCTTCTGCTGTTATACGACTGATCCACCTTCCACGGCTCTGCCCCATGATAGGATAAATCCGGACAGCCACAGGATCTTGTATCCATCATGTGCGGTTCCTGCTCCTGATGAAGAATTACATTTTCTTTACGAAATCGTATCATTTTCTTCATGTACTCAAATATCCCCTGATTAGTTTTCAAATCATTCCAGTTCAGCCAGCTTATTTCATTATCCTGGCAATAGGGATTATTATTTCCGCGGCAGGACTTTCCCATTTCGTCCCCGGCATACAGCATTGGAGTTCCCTGTGAAAGCAGCAGTAATGTGATGGCATTTTCAATCTGTTTCCTTCGCAGCTGCTGGACCTTCTTCTTTCTGGAAGGACCTTCCACACCGCAGTTCCAGCTGTAATTATAATCCGTTCCATCCGTATTCTTTTCCCCATTTGCCTCATTATGCTTGACTTCATAGGAAACACTGTCCATCAGTGACATGGTATTGTGATTTGATATATAATTAATAATTGCGTGGGAGTGCGGATTTCTTCTTAACTGCTCCATCATTCCACTGACCTGGTCATCATCACTTTTGATAAATCTTCTCTCCTGCACAATATAAGTATCATTCATGATGGCATATCTTCTCTTATCACGAAAATGTCCGTAATTTTCCATATTTTCACCGGTATCATAATTGCTGATAATTTTTACCATGGAGATGATCGGATCGGACTTTATCATATTTAACGGTGCTACGTTAAAATTTGCATGGATACCATCAATATGGTATTCCAGAACCCAGAACCGGAGTGCATCCATGATGGTGTGCGGGCTTGTGCCTTCCACAAAATGAAATTCCATAATGACTTCGATCTGATTTTTATGCAGTTCTCTTACCATTTCTTTAAATTCATTGATCTGGCTGCCTTTTCCATATCTGCTGAACCCTGCCTTCGGTGCAAAATAATTTGCCGTTCCATATCCCCAGTAATTCTTGGTTCCTCTGGCTCTTCCGCTCATAATCTGTTCATCAAATTCATATGCCGGCATTAATTCCACCGTTGTCACACCAAGCTCCCGGAGATACGGTATCTTTTCCACAATTCCGGCATAGCATCCCCGGTTTTGTACACCGGAGGAATGATGCTTTGTGAATCCTTTCACATGCAGCCTGTACATAACGGAATCCTCAAACGGATGGAAAATTCTCTCATCATCCTGCCAGTCAAAATCATCCACATAGGTGGAATAGGTTTCCAGCTCTGTCCCATCCTCCAGTCTATAATGATTTACCGCTTTTGCGTATTCGTCGCGAATATATTTTTCGCCCGCCATAAGAGCATAATCATAATGTGCTGCATTTAATACGCGGAAGGCATATAGATCGCCAAAATGCTCCTCTTCCTGTACTCTTGCATATCCTGCTACTTTTCTTGTGCCATGTTCAAATAATATTACCTTATCCAGTGCCTCCTTCGTATTAATGGAAAAATGAAGATTTTCTCCGTTTAATCCACTTCCCATCGGCAGCAGGCTGCATTTTTCTGTCTTAAACTCTTTCATTTCTCTGGACATGTTGACCTCTTTTCCATTTATTGTGAACCACTTCCCGTCAGCACAATTTTCACCGTTTTCAGAAGAATCCGGATATCCAGTCCTATGCTCCATTCCCGGATGTATTTTAAATCCAGTGCAACAACTTCCTCAAAATCTGTAATGCTGCTTCTTCCACTTACCTGCCACATACCGGTAAGCCCTGGCTTGATTGCCATTCTGACCCTGTGATGTTTTTCATATTTTTCCCATTCATCCACCGTAGGAGGTCTTGTTCCTACAAGACTCATATCTCCCTTTAATACATTAAAGAATTGCGGAAATTCATCTATGGATGTTTTGCGGATAAAATTGCCAATTCCTTTTATTATACGCGGATCATTATCCATCTTAAACATCATTCCGTCTTTTACTTTATTCTGCTTCATCAGCTCTTTTTTGCGTTCTTCCGCATCCATATACATACTTCTGAACTTGTATATTTTGAATTTTCTTCCGTTTTTTCCGATTCTTGTCTGTGAAAAGAAAATCGGTCCCGGAGAATTAATATAAATAGCAGGTGCAGCAAATAAGAATAAAATACCGGTAATGACACAGCCTGCCAGTCCGCCAACAATGTCAGCAAGCCGCTTTAATGCGGCCTCCGCAGGTCCTGCAGGTTCGATACTGTCCGTAATAACCGTATAGCCGCCGATATTCTCAACTCTCTTCTTCCATCCGTTATCAAAAGATTCCGGCAATGCCCTGTGAACCGTAATTCCCATTTCCTCACAGTCCCTGAGAATATCCTCTGCTGCCCGTTCTTCTTTTTCACAGACTTCAATTACCCGATCCACCCAGTTCTGGCACAGATACTCAACTGCATTCTCCGCAGATGCCACGACCGGGATTCCATCGATCTGTTCGCCCGTCCTGTTTTTATCTAACAGGATAATTCCATGCGGTGCTATCCCATTATACCCATCCTCACTAATTTTTTTCATGGCAGCTCTGACGGATTTACTGTCAGTCAGAATGAGCATAGATTCTTTTTGATTTCTCTGATCCGCACTGTTCTTATGTATCGCTTTCTTTCTCCATTCCCTGCATAAATAGCAGAAAATAATTCCCAGCTCCCATACAATAACGATAACCATACGGGAATAGTCGGTTTCAAATTTCGCCAGATAATTAAAGATAATAAATGCAATCAATACTTCAGATGCAAAAAAGAGTGTCTGTTTAAACTCTTCAAAATGGCTTCTTTTCATGATTTCACTGTAACTTTCACAGAAAAATACAACGATAAGCTGCAAAATCATCAGTGTAACCGCCATTCTGGAATAATAGGATTCTTCAAAAATCATGCTCCATCCGTTCCTGAAACTGTATGCTATTGCAAGTGCCGCCTGCATACAGAACAAATCGATCAGAATAAAATCAAAATGTCTGTACCATGCCGCCATTTCCTTTGTTCTCATGTTTTTCCTCTATACTCCTTCCGTTTTCTGCTTAATCTGATTATTTTTGCCGCAATAAAGAACAGGAGATATCCGATGACTGCCCCTGTCGTATTGGTAACAATATCATCCAGCTGGCTGTACCCGCGTCCTGTAATATACTGTGCCATTTCAATTCCGATACTGATCATGCAGGCTGACAGGACAAGTGTCAGCACATTCTCCGCCTGTGGCCACACAATCGGCAGGACGCAGCCAAATGGCAGAAACAGCAGAATATTTTCCACAAAATATGCCCTTGACTGCGGCCATGCATCCCAGGTCGAAAAAAGCTGCAGATCCAGTCTGCTCCTGCTTCCCGGTTCTCTGGAAAAATAGGTAATGTTTAAAAGCATTATAACATATGTAAAAAACAAAAAGGCAGCGACCATTCTGCCCTTTTCAATTCTGTGGCATATCTTTTTACAAATCATGGCATAGACCAGCATACCTATAAATCCGGTCATAACCGCAACCGGATAATATATTAGTACGGCTCTGATATCTTTTGTCATACAAAACAAAGTCTCTTTCACTTTTCTACTCCCTCCCATCAAAAAAAGTATTCCAGCTAATTTTATCATATATCACACATTTTTCAATCACTTTTTTGATTTTCCCAATCGTCATATTGACATTTTTCCCAATATATTGTATGTTTGGACTATCTTTAACTGTACAGAAAGGAGTTCTTATGCGATTACCAGGTTATTATTCTTCCGGTCAGTTTGCCCGGATGGCGAATGTTTCCCTCCGCACGATCCGCTATTATGACCAGCAGAATATTTTAAAGCCGTCTTTTGTAAATGATTCCGGTGCCAGATTTTATACCGATGCGGATTTTGCAAGGCTGCAGCAGATTCTTCTGTTGAAATATCTTGGCTTTTCCCTGAATGATATCCGTGAAATGACCATTAAGGATATGGATTATCATTTTATGCTGAATTCACTCAAAATGCAGAAAAAACTGATTCAGGACAAAATCGAACAGATGCAGCTTGTAGAAAATGCCATCAATAATACAACGGAAGCAATCGAGCAGAACCGGGAAATTAACTGGAGCCAGATGCTGGATCTGATTCACCTGACCGGCATGGAAAACAGCATGAAAAGCCAGTATCAGAATGCCTCAAATATCTCTGCCCGCATCCGCCTGCACCAGGAGTATTCCACAAACCCGCAGGGGTGGTTTTCCTGGATTTATGACCAGTGCGAAATTGGAAAATGCCAGGATATTCTGGAACTTGGCTGTGGAAACGGCGCACTCTGGACGGAAAATAGAGAGAAGCTTCCGGATAATATCCGGATTGTCCTCTCTGACATTTCCGATGGCATGATCCGCGATGTCCGCAGAAATATCGGTATGGAGGACAGCCGTTTTTCTTTCCTGACGTTTGACTGCCGGAATATTCCGTTTCCAAACCAATCTTTTGATCTTGTGATTGCAAACCATGTTCTGTTTTACTGCGATGATATCCCTGCCGTCTGCCGCGAAGCAGCCCGGATTCTGCGTCCCGGTGGAATTTTTATCTGCAGTACCTACGGAAAACATCATATGCAGGAAATCAGCGAGCTGACACATAAATTTGACAGCCGTATTGTATTATCCGCATGCAATCTCTATGAGCAGTTCGGACTTGAAAACGGTCTTGCTTTCCTAAAGCCGTATTTTTCCGATATCCAGTGTCTGAAATATCACGATTCCATCGAGATCGATAAGTCAGAACCTCTGATTGAATATATTCTGTCCTGCCACGGAAACCAGAACCAGTTCCTGCTTGACCGCTATTCCGACTTCCGCAGCTTCGTGGAAAAAAAGGTACGGCGCGGATTTCATATTACAAAAGATTCCGGAATTTTTCTCTGCCACAGCAAAATCTGAATTTTTTTGAAAAAAGTACTTGAAGGTGACGTAAGGTAATCTTTTAGAATAGGATTATCGAGATAACTATGCATAAAAAGGAGATTATTATGACAATTATTGTAACCGGCGGTGCCGGATTTATTGGAAGTAACTTTATTTTTCATATGTTAAAGAAGTATCCGGATTACAGAATCATCTGTCTGGACTGTCTGACATATGCAGGAAACTTATCAACACTTGCTCCTGTTATGGACAACCCGAACTTCCGTTTTGTAAAAGAAAGCATTACTGATCGTGAAGCTGTATACAAATTATTTGAAGAAGAACATCCTGATATGGTTGTAAACTTTGCAGCAGAAAGCCATGTTGACCGTTCCATCGAAAATCCTGAAATTTTCCTTGATACTAATATCAAAGGTACTGCTGTTCTTATGGATGCCTGCAGAAAATACGGAATCAAGCGTTATCATCAGGTATCTACCGATGAAGTATACGGTGATCTTCCACTTGACAGACCTGACCTGTTCTTCACAGAAGAAACACCGATCCATACAAGCAGTCCTTACAGCTCATCCAAAGCAGGTGCTGACCTTTTAGTTCTTGCTTATCACAGAACTTACGGACTTCCTGTTTCTATCAGCAGATGTTCCAACAACTATGGTCCATATCACTTCCCTGAGAAGCTGATTCCTCTCATGATCGCAAATGCACTGAACGATAAGCCTCTCCCGGTATACGGAAAGGGCGAAAATGTGCGTGACTGGTTATATGTAGAGGATCATTGCAAGGCTATCGACTTAATCATCCACAACGGACGTGTCGGTGAAGTATACAATGTCGGCGGACATAATGAAAAGACAAATATCGAAATCGTAAAGATTATCTGTAAAGAACTTGGCAAACCGGAAAGCCTCATCACATATGTTGCAGACCGTAAAGGTCATGATATGCGTTATGCCATCGATCCTACAAAGATTCACAATGAACTTGGTTGGCTGCCGGAAACAAAATTTGAGGACGGTATCAAAAAGACCATCAAATGGTATCTTGATAACAAGGAATGGTGGGAAACCATTATCTCCGGTGAATATCAGAACTATTATGAGAAAATGTATAAAAACAGATAATATGTTCCAAAAAGCGGCGGTCACAGACCGTCGCTTTCTCTCTGCCATTCCGGAAGCGGTACACCCTCAATTCTGCAGTCCTCTTCGTTCATAAAGCAGAATTTGATTCGTCTCATTCTTCCAAACATCTCTATATCGATTAAAATTCTTCTATGACTGTTATCCACTTTGACAATATTGTCCACATAATGCTCCAGCGGACCTTTCGCCTGATCAATTCTGCCCTGTTCATTCCGGTGTATCAGACTGCGGTGTACCACATAGTCTGCCGGATTTAAGATATTTTCCATGAACTCCTGTTCCTTGTCCGACAGCGGTACGAACTCCCTGCCCTCGTCATCCGTCGTTTCCCCCAGCAGCTTTGACAGCTTTGGAACAGACTTCAATTCCACAAACAGTTTCTCCGGACATTCCGTAATGACAAATACATATCCGGAAAACAGAACCTCGATCTCTGTCAGGTTCATGCCTTTGAGTTTCCATACATTTTCATTCTTCGGCACAAAACATTTCCGATACAATCCGCACTCCGGCGGTATCATTTTCTCTATCAGGCTCACCAGTTTTTCCTCTTCCCTGACACGCGTCTGAATTACATACCATTTTTCCATCCGAAAGCCCTCCTGTGTACTTCTTATATCGTTATGATACTATATGGTGCTTTGTTTTACAATGACTTTTTGCAGATTTCCATTTTCTGCTTGCATATTCACCCATTTTTTATTATACTAGAAGATGGTTTTTTATACAATCAGTAATATGCAACGGAGGTTATTTTCATGATACAGGCAATCAACGTAACATACAGAGTCGGTAAGAAAGCTCTGTTTGAAGATGTTAATATCAAATTTACCGAGGGCAACTGCTATGGTTTAATCGGTGCGAACGGTGCTGGAAAATCTACTTTCCTGAAGATTTTATCCGGTGAACTCGAAACTACTTCGGGCGAAATTTCCATTACACCCGGTCAGAGACTTTCTTTCTTAAAGCAGGATCACTTTAAATATGATGACTGTGTTGTTCTTGACACTGTTATTATGGGAAATGCCCGTCTTTATGAAATCATGCAGGAAAAGGATGCTCTCTACGCAAAGGAAGACTTCACCGAAGAGGACGGTATCAAAGCAAGCGAACTGGAAGGCGAATTTGCTACCATGAACGGCTGGGAAGCAGAGTCCGATGCAGAAACTTTATTAAACGGTCTTGGTATCGGTCCTGATCTTCATTATAAAGTAATGAAGGAGCTGCGCGGCAGTGAAAAGGTCAAAGTTCTTCTTGCCCAGGCATTATTCGGAAATCCGGATATTCTTCTTCTCGACGAGCCGACCAACCACCTGGATCTCGATGCCATTGCATGGCTGGAAGAATTCCTGATTAATTTTGATAATACTGTAATCGTGGTATCCCATGACCGTTATTTCTTGAATAAGGTCTGCACACATACCGCTGATATTGATTACGCAAAGATTCAGTTATATGCAGGAAATTATGATTTCTGGTACGAATCCAGCCAGCTTCTGGTAAAACAGATGAAAGAAGCGAACAAAAAGAAGGAAGAAAAAATCAAGGAACTTCAGGATTTTATCCAGCGTTTCTCTGCAAATGCTTCCAAATCCAAACAGGCTACTTCCAGAAAGAAAGCTTTGGAGAAAATCGAACTGGATGAAATCAAACCATCCAGCAGAAAGTATCCTTATATTGATTTTCGTCCAAACAGAGAGATTGGTAACGAAGTTCTGACCGTAGAAGGACTGACAAAGACTATTGACGGTGTAAAGGTTCTGGATAATGTTTCTTTTATTGTGGGACATGAGGACAAGATCGCTTTTGTCGGTGCAAATGAAATCGCAAAGACAACCCTGTTCCAGATTATTTCCGGGGAAATGGAACCGGATGCCGGAACTTATAAATGGGGAATTACAACTTCCCAGTCCTATTTCCCGAAGGATAACACTAAAGATTTCGACTGTGATGATTCCATCGTGGACTGGCTGACACAGTATTCTGAAATCAAGGATGCCCCTTATGTCCGCGGTTTCCTTGGAAGAATGTTATTTGCCGGTGATGACGGTGTCAAGAAGGTAAAGGTATTGTCCGGTGGTGAGAAAGTCCGTGTTATGCTTTCCAAGCTGATGATATCCGGTGCGAACTGCCTTATCCTCGATGAGCCGACCAACCACCTGGATATGGAAAGTATTACCGCATTAAACAACGGATTAATCAAATTCTCCGGTGTGGTACTCTTCTCCTCACACGACCACCAGTTTGTCCAGACAACTGCAAACCGTATTATGGAAATCGTAAACGGCCAGTTAATTGATAAAGTAACAACTTACGATGAATATCTTGAAAATGATGAACTTGCCAGAAAGAGACAGGCAATCGAAGAATTTAACACGGAAGATTCAGAATAAGAAAGAATAGGTAATTGCGAAACACTTAAATTTTTGCAAATGCATATGCAAATGAAACATTACACGAAGGCACGCTCTCGCTACATTCGGCTGGTAGCGGTACTAAGATGCTAAAATACAGCATCTAAGTGCCGACCGCCTCATAGTACCTTCTTAGCAATTGTTTAATTTGCATATACAATACAGATAAATTATGAGTTTCGCAATTACCTAATAAGAAAGAAACGTGAAAGGATCGGCAGATGCCGATCCTTTTTGTTATAATTATTATCTGTCCTTATTAATTACTTTCTCCTCAGTTTATACAATACCTCCTCAAATGCAAGTCCATCGGTCTTTGGTATCTGAAGCTTCTCCGTTGCCGCCAGTGCTTCTTTGACGAAGTCCCCGGCTTTACGCACCGAATCTTCAAATTTTACATGGTTTACCATGTCAGCCGCAATGATGGACGCATAAATATCGCCCGTTCCCGAACGAAACTCCCCTGTACGCTTGTGCTTGATAAGCATCGGGCTTAATTCATGGGATGCCACAATATTTCCTACATAATATCCCATATTCACACCTGAAATCACGACATGATCCGCTCCGATCCCCACAAGCTTTTCTGCCATGCTGCAAAGCTCTGCCATGGAGAATCCTTCCTTATATTTCGTATCTGTGAGAATACAGGCTTCGGTAACATTCGGTGTGATAATATCCGCATGCTCGATCAGCTTCTTCATCTCCAGACACATCTCCTGCGTATAGGTCGGATATGCCTTTCCATTCTCTCCCATCGCCGGATCTACCAGAACTTTGGTATGCTCATCCTTGAAATCATGAATGAATTTCTTCACGATCTCTATCTGCTGCTTTGAACCAAGAAAACCGGTCATAATACCCTGAAAATGTAAATCCAGAAGTTTCCAGTTATCAATATATTCCTGCATCTTCTCCGTGTAATCATCAAAGAAAAAATGTGGAAATCCGGTATGATTGGAAAATATGGAGGTCGGAACCGGGCAGCACTGTATGCCCAGATACGATATAATTGGCAGGGATACTGCCACCGAACATCTTCCGAATCCTGATATATCATTAATAACTGCTATTTTCTTCTGATTGTTATGACTCATGTTTTCTTTGTTCCTTTACTCGTTCTGCTGTTCTATGCAGTCTTTACCTGTGTAAAATACTTCTTTACACCTGTTTTCTCACAAATCATACCCACTGCATAAAATAATATGATTCCTACGATTCCTTCTGCTGTCAGTCCTGGAATCTGTGAGAGGCCTGCTGCCACACTGCCATATAAAATAGCACCTGCCATGGTATATCCTGCAATCATTTCCAGCATTCCCACAACCACTGCTGCAAATGTACGAAGTGATGCCACTTTTCCGTTTGCCGCAATTCCTGCAATCACTGCTCCCATGATACACTTGATAATCAGGGTCGGAAGAATCCACTCTGCATATCCACCCAGCAAATCGGCAAGGGCAGAGCCTACACCTGCTGCAATCAATGCATACGGATTTGCCAGAAATGCTCCTGCCAGGAAAATAAATCCGTTTCCAAGATGTGCATAACCAAGCGGAATCGGCACTTTAAAAAATAAGGTTGCAATGCAAATCAGTGCCATAAACATACCTGTCAGACAAATCATTTTTATGTTTGCTGTTTTACTCATAACCATGCCTCCTAAGCATATTTTTTATCTGAATCATTCAGCATTATGATATTTTATCATTATCTGACAATATGTAAACATTCAATTTGCTAAAATTTTAATAAGGCCAGATTGTAAAATCTGACCTTACTGGCATTATGCCTGAAGCATTTCTATTCCTTTGCGGATTCTCTTTAAGGACTCTTCTTTTCCGATCACTTCCATGATTTCAAAAGCCCCTGCCGGTGTCATCTGCTTTCCGGATACTGCGGTACGGAGCGGCCATAATCCCTGGCCATTCTTAATTCCCTTTTCCTGGATGTATTCCATGACACGATCATGCAGTGCCTCTGTGGAATAATCCTCCTGTGCTTCCAGAATCGGAAGAAGCTCTGTCAGGACTTCCAGTGAATTCTCTGCATTTGTCTTCATCTTCTTGTGTGTATACATTGCAATATCATATTCTGGCAGTTCCTCGAAGAAATCTACCATTTCCCTGATATCCGGGAAAATCTCTATTCTTGTCTTGACCATGTCAAGAATTTTCTTCAAATCCAGCGGCTTTGTAATGACTTCTTTGATATATGGCATTGCCATCTCATAGAATTTTTCATTCTCCATTGCCTTTATATATTCCCCATTCATCCATTTTAACTTCACGATATCGAATACTGCCGGGGATTTGCTGATATGATGGTAATCAAATACTTTGATTAACTCATCAAGGGAGAAGATCTCCTGATTATCTTCCGGACTCCAGCCTAAGAGTGCAATATAGTTTACCACTGCTTCTGCCACAAAGCCCTGATCCAGTAAATCTTCAAAGGAAGCATGTCCGCTTCGCTTGGAAAGTTTCTTGTGGTTCTCATCCGTAATCAGAGAAAGATGAATGTACTTCGGTGATTCCCAGCCAAATGCATCATATAATCTCTGATACTTCGGTGTGGAAGAAATATATTCATTTCCTCTTACTACATGTGTAATTTCCATCAAATGGTCATCAATGACATTTGCAAAATTATAGGTTGGATATCCGTCCGATTTAATAAGAATCATATCGTCCAGCTCGGAATTTTCCACGGTAATCTCACCGTAAATTTCATCCACAAATGTAGTTGTTCCTTCTCTTGGCACGTTCTGGCGGATAACATACGGCTTTCCCGCTGCAAGATTCGCTTCTACTTCTTCTTTGCTCAGATGAAGGCAATGCTTATCATATACAACAATCTCTTTTCCTGCTACTTCCTGCTTCAGGGATTCCAGACGCTCCTTGTCACAAAAACAGTAATACGCTTCTCCTTTTTCCACCAGTTCCTTTGCATATTTCAGATAAATTCCGGAGGCCATTCTCTCGCTCTGTACATATGGTCCATATCCTTTGTCCTTATCCGGTCCCTCGTCGTAAGTAAGTCCTGTCTTTGCCAGGGTACGGTTGATAATGTCAATCGCCCCTTCCACAAAACGTTCCTGATCGGTATCTTCGATTCTCAGAATAAAATCTCCGCCCTCATGCTTGGCAATGAGGAACTCATACAATGCGGTTCTTAAATTTCCTACATGCATTTTTCCCGTAGGACTTGGTGCAAATCTGGTTCTTATCTTTTTGCTCATTTCTATCTCCTTACTTCTTTTCTGTAATTGCAATTTTCTTTAATACATTCACTGCCTTTTCTTTTATGATGCAGGTACAGTGTTCTTCGATTCCAGCCATAAACAGATATGTAGCTCCCGTCAGCTCACCATATTCCATCGCAGTGACCACCAGCTGGCGGTAGCGTTCCTCTGACATTCTCACTTTCTCCAGATACAGGTAATAGACACCTTTCTTCTCATCTTTGTATAAGGTACTGTTCAGACCGCTTCTGACCGAAGTATGTTCTGCAAATGCAAATACATCTTCCAGTTTCGAAAAAGAAAATATGGAAATAATCGTATCGTTTTCCTTCTTTGTACGGGTTGCTTTCTCCGCTGCTTCCACAACTTCTTCCGGCTCCGTTATAACATCCGGCTTTACTTCAATCCAGTCCTCATCGTCCATTCCCAGTTCCCCTTTGAGCTGTGCAAGCCCTGCCTTTATGACTCCTGCCATATCTTTTGGTTCTTCCGACATGGTAATCATGACACCTTCCGGATACATGGCCATAATCTGTATGGATAACATTGGACCTGAAGTTTCAAATCCAACCTCTTCTTTTGCAGCTTCCACTACTTCTTCCAGAAAATCCTGCACTTTATCTTTATTCTGTATAAAATCTTCTATTGTAATATTATTATCAGATAAATCTTCTGTACTTACCATGCAGCACACAGTTTTGTCATCTAATTTCTTAAACTTCATTGTCCACACCTCCAATATAACAATGGAAATTCATTCTGTACTCATTCAGTTGAGTATAGCAGAATTTCCTCAAAAAAACAAGTTTATCTTTCATTTTTAGGAAAGGCACTTTTTATCCCTCAGTTTCATAGAATATAACAAACCATGTTTAGGGGCACAATTTGGAAACTTTCAGAGAACCACTTACTAAAGAGGAAGAATCCCTCTTTCTTGACCGCTTAAAGAGTGGCGATATAGAAGCCCGAAACATGCTGGTTGAACACAACCTCAGGCTGGTCGCACATATCGCAAAGAAATATTCCCAGGGCGAATATTGTGATGACCTCATTTCCATTGGTACAATCGGATTAATTAAGGCCGTTAATACCTTTAATGCCGGATCTGGCAACCGTCTGGTGACCTATGCCAGCAAATGCATTGAAAATGAGATACTAATGCATCTGAGAAGTGAAAAGAAAAAATCCCGTGAGGTAAGTCTTTACGAACCCATCGGTACGGACAAAGAAGGAAATTCGATTCATCTTATGGATGTTATCGAAGCCGATTCCTGCGATTTCATCGCTGAATTTGACCGAAACAACGAATTGCAATGGCTTTTCCGTAATATAAACACCATTCTCACTCCGGATGAATTTAATCTAATCAAAAAACGCTATGGAATACTTGGAGAAAAAGAGCTTACTCAGAGGGAAGTAGCCCAGGAACTCGGTATTTCCAGAAGTTATGTCAGCAGAATCGAAAAAAAATGTCTTCAGAAATTAAAAACTGCTCTCTATCCTGATTAAAGTCCAATGGGGTCTGCCCGACCCCATTTTCTTTTTATATTTCCGCTCTTCTTAAGATATCGTATTTCTCTAGTTTTATTCCGAGATTAATATATAATACCTGTTTCGGATGAGGTGCACTTTCCATCCGGTTTCCTTCTTCGTCCAGAATCTCAAGCACTTCCGCCTCGATATTCTCTCCATTTGGTTTCATGACTTCGATCGTCTCACCGACACTGAATTTATTTCTCTGTTCAATCCGGTAGCATCCATCCTTTTCTTCCCCTACAATTCCCAGATAGGTATATTCTTTGATATAGGTATTACTGTCGTAGATCTGGGTCGTTTCATCCGGTTTTCCAAAGAAAAATCCGGTAGTATACTGACGATAGGTACATTTCGCGATCTCTGCTTTATAATACGGAATTCTAGATTTGTAATATTGTGGATCTTTCTGCCAGTCGTCGATCGCCATCCGGTAGGTTCTTGCCACGGTCGCTACATACAGTGCCGTTTTCATTCTGCCTTCGATCTTGTAACTGTCGATTCCAGACTCCATCAGTTCCCCGATATGCTCAATCATGCACAGATCTTTGGAATTGAAAATATATGTGCCTCTTTCATTCTCATACACCGGCATATATTCTCCCGGTCTGGATTCCTCCATCACCGCATATTTCCATCTGCATGGATGCGTACACGCACCACGGTTCGCATCCCTTCCCGCCATAAAGCTGCTGAGCAGGCATCTTCCGGAATAGGAGATACACATCGCACCATGGATAAAGGTTTCAATCTCCATATCATCCGGTATTTCAGACCGTATCTCTTTTATCTCTTCCAGGGATAATTCTCTTGCCGTTACCACACGCTTCGCACCCAGTCCGTACCAGAAACGGAATGTGCCATAATTCGTATTATTTGCCTGTGTACTGATATGGATATCGGTTTCCGGAAGTTCTTCTTTTGCGATCATAAATACTGCCGGATCTGAAATAATAACAGCATCTATATTCATCTGTTTTAATTCTTTAAAATATGCGCGGACTCCGTCCAGATCTGCATTATGTGCAAGAATATTTGCCGTCACATAAACTTTTACACCATGTTCATGTGCAAACAGAACCCCCTGCCGCATATCTTCCGGCGGAAAATTCTTCGCCTTTGCCCTGAGTCCGAATGCTTCGCCGCCGATATATACGGCATCCGCACCAAACATAACTGCAACCTTTAATACTTCCAGACTGCTTGCTGGAATCAATAATTCTGGTTTTCGGTACATTTTTTCACCTTTCCTTTACACTCACTGTAAGTCCGTCTCCCATCGGTACTATGGTTGTGACTAACTGTTCTTCTTCTTTTATCATTTTCAGATATTCCCTCATTCTGGAATGAATCGTCCGATCTCTTCTTGTGACAATATATCTTGATTCAATCAGATCGCCTTCCTGAAATACATTGTCTGCCACCAGCACTGCCCCCTTCTTCATCAGTCGTACGGCTTCCTTAAGGTAATGGACATACTGTGCCTTTGCTGCATCCATAAAGATAAAATCAACACTTGCATCCGGCATTTTCTTCATTTCTTCCAGTGCATCACCCTGTACTACCGTGATTTTATCTTCCATGCCTGCATTTTTTATATTTTCCCTGGCAATCGGAATTCTCTTTTCATAATTTTCTATCGTTGTAATCCTGCTGTTTTCATCAATACATCCACCCATTAAAATAGCCGAATATCCGATGGCAGTTCCAAGCTCTAAAATATGAGTAGGATGCTGCATTTCCAACAGCACCCTCAAAAAGCTCTCTACTTCTTTACGGATAATCGGCACCCTGTTTTCTTTTGCATAGGCTTCCATCTCATCTAACAAAGGCCCATTACTTTTTTCCAATGAATGAATGTAAGATACGATTCGCTCATTTACTATCATCTCTTACCTTCTCTAATTATTCCTTCTGCGGACGCAGGGATTCGATAATATCCTCTGCTCCCTGCTCTGTACTTAATACATAATCTCCAGGTGCATAACTGGCTTCATATATTCTTGCCTGAACCATAAAAATATATTTACTGGAAATCAATTCTTCATCCAGAAGAATCTCAGCAACGTCTTTGTCGGTTGCTCCCTGCGGAATTGTAACAGTTACTTCCGTTCCGCTTCCTTCCTTCGCCATTCCCTCGTTTCCGAACACCTGGCTGCCAAGTGAAAATGCCCTGCTGCAGATTACAATAAATACAGTCAGACATATAATCCAGAATACAATTTTTAATGATAATCCAAGCATCATTTTGGATGTTTTTCTTAAATTCATCTGCATCTCCTAATTATATTTCTATTGTAAAAAATCCAAATCAAATTCCAAATCTCCAACAAGCAATCCGTAGATTTCCTGCAATTTCCGACAGAGAATCAGTTCTGCATTCATGTATTCCATCACTGCTTTCTGCCCCAGCACGTCTGCATATGCTTCTGCCAGCCTGTCTGCCTGACCATTCTCTGCAGAACCCTCTGTCTGAAATTCAAAATTCTTCTTCCGGAATTCATTGACCTTCCGGTATAATTCTTCATCTTCTTTTAATATATGTCTGCAGGAATCATATTTCTGATACTCCGCACTGTTCTGAATCATTGTTTTTAATTCCTGCGCTTTTTCTATCAGTTCATCTCCCATGGCTTTTCACCTCATCTTATGTAGCGGTCTTTCTATTCTACTTCCATTATAATTGGCAGAATCATAGGATTTCTCTTAATCTTCTTCCATAAATAATCACTCAGGGTTTCTTTTACGACCATCTTGATCTTGCCCCAGTCGGATATATTCTTTTCAACACATTCCACCACTGCATCATTGACTACTTTTCTTGCATCTTCCAGCAGATTCTCTGCTTCCCTGACATAAACGAATCCTCTTGATACTATGTCCGGTCCTGCCAGCAGCTGGTTGCTGTATTTCTCAAAGGTCATGACAACGATAATAATACCGTTCTCTGCAAGATTCTGTCTGTCACGCAATACGATATTGCCGACATCACCGACACCAAGACCATCTACCAGAATATCCCCGGCCGGTACATGTTCTGCCACATATCCTTCTTTCTCGGATAAGGTAAGCACATCACCGGAAGTAAGGATAAAGATATGATCTTTATCAATTCCCATAAGTTCTGCCAGTTCTGCCTGTGTCTTTAAATGACGGTACTCACCATGTACCGGAATGGAATATTTCGGTTTTACAAGGGAATAAATCAGTTTGATTTCTTCCTGACATGCATGTCCGGAAACATGGGTATCCTGGAAAATAACGTTTGCACCCTTCATGGACAACTCATTGATAACCTTTGATACTGCTTTTTCATTTCCAGGAATCGGGGAAGAGCTGAAGATAACGGTATCACCCGGTTTGATTGTTACTTTCTTATGGATGGAAGCTGCCATTCTTGACAGTGCCGCCATGGATTCTCCCTGACTTCCGGTCGTAATCAATACCAGCTGGCTGTCTTCGTAATTTTTCATTTCTTCAATATCTATAATAGTATTATCCGGCACCTGTAAGTATTTTAGTTCCCTCGCCGTATTGATAATATTTATCATACTGCGTCCTTCAATAATAACCTTACGTCCATACTTGCATGCGGAATTGATAATCTGCTGCACCCTGTCCACATTCGACGCAAAGGTTGCCACGATAATGCGGTGTGCCGCATTTTCCGCAAAAAGATGATCGATAGTCTTTCCTACGGTTCTTTCCGAACTGGTAAATCCCGGCCGCATAACATTGGTACTGTCGCACATCAGGGCAAGTACACCTTTTTTACCAAGTTCACCAAATCTTGTTAAATCCATGGCATCACCGAATACCGGTGTATAATCGATCTTAAAGTCCCCTGTATGGACGATAATTCCTGCCGGAGTAAAGATGGCCAGTCCTGCCGCATCGGCAATACTGTGGTTTACTTTCAGGAATTCTACCCTGAAGCAGCCCAGATTGATAGACTGTCCGTGTTTTACAATCTTTTTCTTTACTGATTTTTCCATTCCGTGTTCTTTTAACTTGTTATCTATAATTCCCATAGTAAGCTTTGTCGCATAAATCGGTGCATTGACTTCCCTTAAAATATATGGAATAGCACCGATATGATCTTCATGACCATGAGTAATGACAAAACCCTTTACTTTATCGATATTTTCTTTCAGATAAGTAATATCCGGAATAACAAGATCGATACCAAGCATATCATCATCCGGAAAAGACAGACCACAGTCAACCACAATAATATTGTCTTCGTATTCAAAAATAGTCATATTCATACCGATCTGTTCCAGACCACCCAACGGAATAATCCTTATTTTTGCATTTTCATTCTTTTCACTTGCTGCTTTCAACTTCTTACCTCCAATTTTAAATTTTTGATATATGCATTAATTTAAGTCTTCCTCATCAACAAGCTCATCAAAAATTCTAGCTACACTATCAAATTCATCATCATCTTCCACAAATTCATAGATTGCGTCTTCGTCCTCAGGGGAAGATAAATCTTTTACGATAAATGCATTGATTTCTTCCTCATCGTCTTCGGAATCCGTAACCAGAAGATAGCTTGTATTATTAATTTTTGTCTGTTCAATCACCGAAACTTCTAATTCATTTCCTTCATCATCTGTCAGTTTAATCTTCTCAAACATCCTATTCCTCTTTTCCTTCTGCCGCACTTCCTGCCACAGAATCAAGATACCCCTGCAGGATAATTGCCGCTGCAATACTGTCAACATAGTTTCCTCTGTCTTCCCTGCGGATGCCGGCTTCCATCATTGCCTTATGTGCACTTACTGTAGAAAGTCTTTCGTCCCACATAATCACTTCCAGTCCGGTGCGGCGTTCCAGGGTTTCTTTCAGTTCTAAAGATTTCTCTGCCCGTTCTCCGAGTGTATTATTCATATTCTTCGGCAGTCCAAGCACAATCTTTCCTATATTATATTCAGCGATCAGCTCGTCAATGCGTATTAATGTCTTTCTTATCTTCTTCTCGGAATCCCGCCGTATAATTTCCAATCCGGTTGCAATCATCATCAGCTCGTCCGATATTGCAACTCCCATGGTTTTTGAACCATAATCAAGTCCCATTACTCTCATCTGAATCCCTCCTCCTGGAACATGATTATTTCAATTTGTTATTAATATAGTATGTCAGTGCCTCTTCGATCAGCTCATCCCTCTCAACTTTCATGATCATGCTTCTTGCATTATTATGACTTGTTATATAGGTCGGATCTCCGGACATAATATATCCCACAATCTGATTTACCGGGTTATATCCCTTTTCCATAAGTGCCTTATAAACATCTTCCAAAACCTGTTTTACTTCGAGTTTTGTATCAGGTACTGTTTTAAAGTACTGTGTATTGTTCATCTGATTACCATTCATTTCCGTACATCACCTTTCTATAAATAATGGATATGCTTTTTCTAAAAGAAAACTTCTATTCATTTTCTTCTCACGCACACACTTTGAAACTATTTTAATATATTTTTACTATTTCTGCAAGTAATATTTCCTTATTTAACATTTTTTTCACCCTGACCTGAACCATTTTATTCTCCAGATCTTCTTCCGTAACCACTGCTATCTTCAGATATTCCCTGGTATGTCCGACAAAATATCGCTGTCCGTCCACCAGGATCCGTTCTTCCATAAGAACCTCTTCCTCCTGTTCCAGGAAGCATCTTCTGTAGTTTTCTTCCAGCTTTTCATTTAATTTTTCCAGCTTTTCACTTCTCTCTGTCTTTATGGAATCTGCTACCTGGTGTTCCATCTTTGCTGCCGGAGTACCTTTGCGCATGGAATACTTAAATATATGAATCTTTGAAAAGCCGATCTGCTCTGCAAACTGCATGGTTTCCTCAAATTCTTCCTCTGTTTCAGCCGGAAATCCGACAATAATATCCGTGGTAAATGCCGGATTCTTAAAATATCTACGGATCACATTACATTTTTCCTCATACTGCTGTGGGGTATAATGCCTGTTCATCCGCTTTAACACGGTTTCTGAGCCGCTCTGCAGGGAAAGATGGAACTGCGGACAAAATTTCGGGTTTTCAGAAAGTTCCCGGACAAATTCTTCTGTAATAATGCCCTGCTCCAGTGAGCCGAGACGGATTCTTTTTATCCCTTCCACTTCGGAAACCACACGGATGGCATCTGACAAGGTAACATTTTCTTCCTGATCCCTGCCGTAAGAGCTTAAATGAATTCCCGTCAGCACAACCTCCTGATATCCGTTTGCCGCCAGTTTTTCCACTTCCTGTCTGATATCTTCCAGTTTTCTGCTGCGGATTCTTCCCCTTGCATACGGAATGATGCAGTAGGTACAGAACTGGTTACATCCATCCTGAATCTTGATAAATGCCCTGGTACGTTCCGCAAGGGATGACATTTCCATATCATCATATTCACAGGATTTGGAAATATCAGAAAGGTAGCTGTGATCCTTTCCAGCATAATATTCCTCAATTATATGAACAATTTCACTCTTTCTGTTGCTTCCGACCACAATATCAATGGCTTCATCCTTCAGCAGTTCTTCCCCTGCCGCCTGTACATAGCATCCTACGGCAATTACTACCGCATCTTTATTCATTTTCTTCGCCTTATGCAGCATCTGTCTTGACTTTCTGTCCGCGATATTGGTAACAGTACAGGTATTGATAATATAAATATCCGCACCTGGCTTAAAATCTGCGATTTCATATCCGTTCTGTTCCAGCTGATTCCGCATCGCCTCGGTTTCATATGAATTTACTTTACATCCCAGTGTGTGAAATGCCACTTTTCTATTTTTATTTAACATATTGCTCTCCAGTTTATTATTAATTTTAACACTTTTTACATTGACTTTTAACGTTTTTAAAGGTACTATATATACAAATGGGGTCATACCAAAAAGTTTACCTCATATCCTAAAATAATTCAATTATATTTTTTCGAGGAGGTTTTATTATGAAGACAGTTCAGATTTGCTTAAATTCTATTGATAAGGTTAAAGCATTCGTAAACGAAATCACTAAGTTTGATACTGATTTTGATTTAGTATCCGGCAGATATGTCATCGATGCTAAATCCATCATGGGTATTTTCAGTCTTGACTTATCCAAGCCAATTGACTTATGCATCCATGCTGATGAATCCGGAATAGAAGAAATCTTAAACGTACTTAAACCTTATCTTGTATAGGCAAGGAAAAGCAGCTGCTTTTTAGCGGCTGCTTTTTTGTTTCCACTTTTATAAGTGGTCTAATCCGATCAGGCATTTCTGGATTCTTTCCATATCGAATATGCTTATTTCATCTGATCCTGTCATTCTTGCAGCTCTCTGCTGCAATGTGGTCAACGGGCCGATTCCCAGTAATGATTTCTGAATCTTTTCCATATCAAGGACATTCATCTCCCCATCCCCATCCACATCACCAGTTACTGACAGATTGTATGTTGTAACAGTAAGATATGTATATGCTTCTTTCGGGGTGAATACCAGTTCATCCCCTGTTTTTAAGGTAAATACCTGTGAACTTTCCGGACTGTTTCCATTTACACTGACATAAAATCCACTGAAGCTATTCTGCAGATCCGTGGAAGTTACTCCAGCATTCAGTCCTGAAATAATCCTGTTTCCACTGTCTATGCAAATAGAAGAATCACTTGCTGACAGCTGGACTTCCACCGGTGTCGGTGTCGGTGCTGGCATTGGAGCCGGCTGCCTTACCTTTGTAAAATCATTAAAAGTAACATTTACATCACAATCCGTATGGATTCCCGGTACGGTTCCATCACTCATATACTGCCAGATATTAAACTGGATATTATTATCATAATTCGGTTTTCTATCGCCGGAATGATACCATGTCGTTCCCCCATAATAACTTGGATATCTGGCATACCAGATATAGTATTTGGAAGAAAGGGACGCATAATCATAACGGTTCTTAAAATCAGTGGTATTGGAATATACCATAGGGATATAACCATAGGATGCCACCATATCACAGAATGTGGTGGCCATATCATTCATCTGCCAGGATGCCAGCGGAATATCATAAGTCCGGTAGCCCGGTGCCGTTTCCCAGTCAAAAACAACCGGATAAGTGATATTATATTTCTGAATCATATTGATGGTATAGCTTGCCTCTTCCCTCGCTTCCTGATCGGTAAGTGCCTGGGAAAAGAAATAGATACCTACTTTCATTCCTGCCGCCAGTGCATTCTGTATATTCTCTTCAAAACGTACATCCCCGGCAATATTTCCGCCCTCATAGCCACGGTAGCCTACACGGATCATGGCAAATTCCATTCCACTTGCCTTTACCTGTGCCCAGTCAATATATCCCTGATGATAGGAAACATCCACGCCCTGCTGCTCCGTATCCGCATAATACCCGGAATCTACCGCCGTGGAAGAAAGATAACGGAACTGATAGCCTCTTCCCATATTTTCTCTGACACTTTCTCCCGCCTGCTGTTTTGCATACTCTCTCGCTCCCTGCTGACCATCCTCCGATCCGTCCGCATCTTCCGTAACATTTATCTGATCCATCGGGATCAGCTCCTTCGTTTCCCCTGCATAGGCATGAAATGAAAACATTGCTCCCATTACTGCTGTCACGAGCAATGTCTTTAAGAATTTCTTTTTCATTTATTTATATCCTCTTTCTCTTGTAACTTTATGCGTAAATCATGATTTCTTCCACCTGATTTACGGCATCTTCTATCATATCGTCAATTTTTTCCTGAATCTTAACTTCTGAACGCTCAATCGCTTTCAGATTCGGCTTTGTTACCGGATGTTTTGCCACGAAGGTTGTACAGCAGTCCTCATATGGTGCAATGGATATCTCATAAGTATCGATCTTTTCTGATATATCTACGATATCCTGCTTATCGAAAGCAATCAGCGGACGGAATACCGGCAGTTCCTCACATACCCGGTTAATTACCCCTAAGGACTGCATGGTCTGGCTGGATACCTGTCCGATGCTCTCTCCTGTTACAAGTGCAAGACAGCCATGAGCCTTTGCAATCTTTTCTGCAATTTTATAAAAACATCTCTTCATGATAATGGTCAGTTCCTCATGCGGACACTGCTCATAAATGTACATCTGGATATCCGTAAAATTAACGACATTTAATTTAACCGGACCGGAATAGGCAGCTACTTTCTTTGCCAGATCAAGCACTTTCTGCTTTGCACGTTCCGAGGTATATGGCGGTGTATGGAAATATACGGCTTCCAGGGATACTCCACGTTTTGCTATCATATAACCTGCCACAGGGCTGTCTATTCCTCCTGACAGCAGAAGCATGCCCTTTCCTGCAGTTCCAACCGGCATACCTCCAGGTCCCGGTATGGTTTCGGAATAAATATTGATCACCTGACGGATCTCGATGTTTAACATCACATCCGGATGATGGACATCTACACGAATATCCGGAAATGCATCCAGTATAGCTTCACCGACTGCCCCGTTGATTTCCATGGAAGCCAGCGGATAATTCTTTCTGGCTCTTCTCGCATTTACTTTAAAAGTAATCTTTTTATCCGGATACATTTCATCCATATAGGAAATTACTTTTTCTTTCAGATCATCAAATCCATTATCTTCAATCTGTATCACCGGGCAGATTCCCACAATACCGAAAACATGTCTTAATGCATCAATGACTTCGTCATAGTCGTAATCTTGTGCATCCACATAGATTCTTCCCACTTCTTTGTATACATGAAACTGTCCGTCTATATTTTTCAGGGACAGATTAATCTGACGCACCAGTGCATCTTCAAATAAAAATCTGTTTTTCCCTTTTACACCGATTTCTGCATATTTTATCAAAAATGATTTAAACTTCATATTTACCTCTTTACTTTTTACTTTCTTCTTGTAAATTTTCTCAACGTCTGTATTCTGTCTGCGATAATGTCAGCCGCATAGTCCAGCTCTTCCTTTGTGGTCAGATCACTGAAGCTGAACCGGATCGCCGAATCAATCTCTTCTGCACTCAGTCCGATTCCGGCAAGTGTTTCACTGATATGCGGATGATTGGATGAACATGCCGATCCTGCGGAAACATATACCTGATGACTTTCGAGTTCATGCAGCATAACTTCACTTCTGACACCGACAAAGCTGACATTCACGATGTGCGGCGCACCTGCCCTTCCTTTTTTACTGTTTATCTTCACGCCATCTATGGCAGAAAGCTTTTCAATAAGGTAATTCTTAAGTTCATACATCCGTTCCGTTTTTTCATCGAAATTCTCATAAGCTTCTTTTGCCGCTTCTGCAATTCCTGCAATTCCCGGCACATTATCCGTTCCGGATCGCATTCCCTTCTGCTGTCCGCCACCAAAAATAATCGGCTTGATCTTTACTTTCTCTGACACATATAAAAATCCCGTTCCTTTCGGTCCGTGTATTTTATGTCCACTTACACTCAGGGCATCAATTCCCTGTCGCTTCGGATAAATTCTGTATTTTCCAAATGCCTGTATGGCATCCACATGAAAAATGGTTTTCGGATTTTTCTGATGGATCAGCTTTGCTGCCTCTTCGACCGGCTCTAATGCACCAATCTCATTATTCACATACATCATGGATACCAGAATTGTATCTTCTCTTAATGCCGCCTCTAAATCCTCCAGGCGGATATGTCCATGCTCATCCACTGGAAGCCAGGTTACTTCAAATCCCTGCTCTTCCAGATATTTTACTGTATTTAAAACCGAAGCATGCTCCACCGATGTTGTGATAATATGCTTTCCTGCCCTGTGATTTGCATTTGCAATGCCGATCAGTGCAAGATTATTAGACTCTGTTCCTCCGGAAGTAAATATAATCTCTTTTTCATTTACTTTCAGTATTTTCGCCAGAATTTCCTTTGCCTGACGCAGATAACGTTCAGCCTCCACACCTTTCATATGCATGGAAGAAGGATTTCCATAATCCTCCATCATTGTCTTTATTACAATTTCCTTTACCCCCTGAGATACCGGGGTTGTTGCGGAATTATCCAAATATGCTTCCATTTTATTCTCCAATTTCCAATTTTAGTTATTCCATCCGGAACATTAAAATAGCAAGAATTGCCATGCCTGCGGTTTCTGTACGCAGAATCCTTCTTCCCAGCGAAATCGGACGGACTCCGTATTCAAACGCCTGTTCCACTTCTGTTTCATCAAATCCGCCCTCTGGTCCGATGAAAATACCGACTTTCATATTTTCCTGAATCTCATCCAATACTTTTCTGGTTTCTTCCATGTCTTTATAATTCTCATATGGAATGATATTTTTATCCAGACTTTCTGCATATGCCAGTGCTTCTTTGAAACCCATAACCTTTGATACTTTCGGTATAATACCTCTTCTGGACTGTTTCGCTGCACTCTCGGCGATTGCCTGCCAGCGTTCCTGCTTTTTCTGTGCCTTTTTCTCATCCAGTTTTACAACGGCTCTCTTTGTTGCAACCGGTATAATCTCTTTAACCCCCAGTTCCACCGCTTTCTGGACAATCAGTTCCATCTTATCTGACTTCGGAAGTCCCTGAAATAAATAAAATTCACATACCGGCTCTGTGCCCTCGTATTCCGCATCCGTGATTTTAGCAAGAACCTCACTTTCACCAAGTTCTGCCAGTTCACAGCAGTAATCTTTTCCCTGCCCATCGCTGATCAGCATGGTTTCTCCCAGCTTCATCCGCAGCACATTGCGGATATGATTTACGTCAGGTCCTGTTATTCTGATATATTCTTCCCCGATTTCTTCCGGAGTTGTAAAAAAATGATGCATGTCCGCCTACTTTCTCACTGCAGTAATGGATACCCAGTCATTCTTTCTGATTACTTCTACAATCTCCAGTTCCGGCTGTGCCTGTATTACCTTTGTTACTTCTTCTTCCTTGCTGTCAATAATTCCGGAGGTAATATAGACTCCGCCCTTTTTCAGATGTTTTGGAACAATCGGTGTCAGCGGCTCTAACACATCGGCAAGGATATTTGCTGCAACAATATCGTAACATTCATAACCGATTTCATCTGAAATAGAGGAATCTTCTAAAATATTTCCGGCAATTACTTTACATCTGTCCTGTGCAATATTATTTACCTCAAGATTTTCATAGGTAGCAGTAATTGCATGCTCGTCCACATCTATGCCGACTGCCGAATCCGCACCGAGTTTCAGTGCAATAATGGATAAAATACCGCTTCCACAGCCAATATCAAGGATTCTGGTATCCTCTTTGACATATTTATGAAGCTGTTTCATACAAAGCTGTGTTGTTTCATGCAGCCCCGTTCCAAAAGCAATGCCCGGATCGATCTGGATTACCATTTTACCATCATATTCCGGCTTATTCTCTTCCCAGGTCGGCTTAATCACAATACCATCTACTTCAAAGGAATGAAAGAACTGTTTCCAGTTATTCATCCAGTCCGTATCCTGTGTTTCTCCTTTCACAATCGTACATTCCCCGACATCTACAAAATCTTTGAGATCTTCAATTCCAGCCATGACGGCATCCATCTTTTCCTTCTCTTCTTCCGGACTTAATTCTTCCATATAGAAGCTCAGATATGCCACTCCTTCATCCTTTGGAAGCTCCGGCAGGAAATCTATAAACATCTTCTTTTTATCTTCTTCGGAAAGCGGAATATTATCCTGAATCTCCACTCCGTCTATTCCATTTTCAATCAATACTCCACTTACCAGATCCGTTGCCTGTGTTGTTGTTTTTAAAGTAAATTTATTCCACTTCATTCTACTTCTCACTTTCTTTTTGTATCATGCTTAACTGCAAATTTATAATTTATCTTTATTATATATGTAAATCAAACCATTACTAAGAATTCAGACCCAGTTCTTTTGCAATCCGGTTAATCGTTTCTTCGACGCCGAGTCCCTGTTCCTCTATTGTAATATCGGCATATTTTTCATAATACGGAACCCGCTCATGGTACAAATCAAGCAGGGTCTGTCCCTCTTTCAATGCTACTCCACGGCTTTGCAGATTTCCCAGTCTTCCTTCCAGTTCCTCATAGCTTATCTTCAAATAGACAACTTTTCCAATTTCTTTAAAATGCTTCATGGCTTTTTCCCCATAAACGACACTTCCACCCGGAGCAATTACGGATCTCTGACAGGAAATCCCTGCATTGATGTCTTCTTCAATCTTCTTAAACCCATCCAGTCCATATTCCGTAATCAGTTCATGCAGAAGTTTTCCTGTTTTTTCCTGAATTACAAGATCCGTATCTACAAAATCATATCCAAGAAACTTTGCCAGTACCACACCTGCCGTACTTTTTCCAGATCCCGGCATACCAATTAAAATAATGTTGTCCTGATTCATATATTTTATCCTTTCTTTCTTATGAAATATCCAAGTTCTTCACAAACAATCACATCTACTATAACAAACTATCCCCTCGAAATCAAGCAATATACTCATATTTCTTTCTTTTTTGTCAATCTTTTTGTTACAATCATTCCGCAAAAACAGAGCCTGCCACATATTGCTATGCGGCAGACCCTGTCATACATTTTGCCTATTTATTTTTGTTTCTCTTTACTGCATTTCCTGTCAGCACTGTAATCACTGCGAATGCAAACATCATAACAAGATATCTTACAGAATCTGCTGTATCACCGGTTGCCGGGATATCTGCTGCCTTCTGTTTTGTTGTTGCTGTTGTATTATCTGCTTTCGTTGTGTTTGTTGTTTCTGTTACTGCTGTGCTTTCATTTGTTGGAACTTTTGTACCATTTATCGTCAGAACTGCTTTTTCATCTGTTACGGATAAACTTGCATCATCTAAAGATCTTGCATCTTTTTCTACTCCGTCAAGTTTTTCTTCCATAAAGAAGTAAGTGGAACAATGTGTAATGGTATATTCTACATAGCCATCCTTTACTTCTAATGCAGTATTGCCGATCATGAGAATCTTATTCTGTTCCTCATCAAAGTAATACAGATAAATCTTTTCACCATTCTGGTAATTATCTCCCACATAGGATTTAATCGTTGCAGGTCCAGGAAGTTCTCCGTGATGTGCAAATGAGAGATACATGGCATCTTCCCTGCCAGTCAGTTTTTTGATCTCTTCCTTTTTCTCTGTATCAAACTTAATTCCCAGATCGATATTCATATCCGTATCTGCTAATGTTCTGTTTGAGAAGGTCCAGGAATACTGAAGTTTATTATCTTCATCTGTAACACCAACCGTAAGATTCTTTCCTTCCTTCTGGATCGTATCAAATACTTCTTTTGTCAGAGTCTGTGCCTTATCTGATACAACCTCTATGGTCTTAAGAATAGTTGATTTCATCTTGTCCACAGCAGTTGTCAGAACTTTTTCGGAATCTACGATCTTGCTGTCGCTTACCTTAACCGGCTCACTCTTATTTACCTTATCCTCTTTCTTCGAGGTTGATTCTTCTTCCACTTTCTTTGTTGAAGTTTCATCTTCCTTGCTGGTTGCCTCTTCCTTCTTTGTAGTTGTTTCTTCTACTTTTTTGGTTGTGGTTTCCTCTTCCTTGCTGGTTGCCTCTTCCTTCTTCGTAGTGGTTTCCTCTACCTTTTTGGTTGTGGTTTCCTCTTCCTTGCTGGTTGCCTCTTCCTTCTTCGTAGTTGTTTCTTCTACTTTTTTGGTTGTGGTTTCCTCTTCTGTACTGGTTGCCTCTTCCTTCTTCGTAGTTGTTTCCTCTACCTTTTTGGTTGTGGTTTCCTCTTCTGTACTGGTTACTTCTTCTTTACTTGTAGTTTCTTCTGTGGTAGTTTCTTCCGGCTGTTTTTCTTTTTCTGTCTTAAATCCTGTTAATTCACAGTTTTCTCCGGTAAAGAATACATAACAGCTTTCCGGAAGTGAATAACCGGAAACCGCCGTACATTTTACTTCATAAGAACCCATAACTGCCGTGTATACCAAAGCATCTCCGTTTCTTGAGAGAGTCACTTTGCAATCAGCTCCGGATGCCATAAGTTCATTCCATGCATTCCAGTCATCAATATTGCTGGTAAATACCAGACTATTTTCTGTGTTGAAATCAGGTGCCATAAAGTCGGACTTTCCTCCGCCCCAGCCCCATGCATCTGCACGGACAATTAATACTTCATCTGAACTATCCACATAATCATATCCGATTTCTCCGATAACAGCCATAACATAATTTTCCCAGTTATTGCTTCCGGTTGATTTATTATGGAAGGTAAAGGTGTAAGTATCACCAGATTTTAATTCTACGGCATCTGTTTTTTCAGTAAAGAATCCGCCAATCTTATAATCTCCGGTTATTTCGTCTGTCTTCCGTACTACATTGCCTTCTACAATATCTGCCGGAAGTACTGTTCCTGCCAGAATCTTTGTTCCAATAATTTTTGATGTTTTACCATTATATCCAAAATATGTATTATTTAAACCGCTGTCTTCACTATAAAATGTTTCCATATCAGAAAGCTTCATATCAAGGTCACCCTCATATGCTTTCTTGTTTCCAACCAATATTATAATATGTGTACCGCCGTTTTCTGCTTCTGTCAAGTTTGTTGTCACCTCATTGACACCTTCCTCCAGCATATAGCTTTCCAAAAAAGTACGTTCTCCAAATGAGGTATCCAGGGTCAGTTCTCCATAATATCTTTTAATTGCAATAAATTTTGAAGATTTTCTGGACTCCAGTGTATATAATACCTGTCCACTGTCATATAATGATGATTCAAAATCTATGGTTGTGGAAATGGTCAGATTGTTACCTGTTCCCTTTACATTCAGACTGGAAATTTTCTTTCCGGCTGCCTCAAATACAGTTTCTCCATTCTTGTATACAATATCGTCACTGTATTCCGGAATTTCCGCCTCTGCAAATTTCCGGTCTTTCATATCTGTACTAATAATAGTAACCTCATTATTTTCAGAGCTTAATTCCACAGTTATCATTCCTGCAGTTGTAAGATATGTTTTATCTCCTGCCTTATAAGCAAGCTGTTTTTTCATATCTTTATCCAGTACATAATAGGTATCTGCCAAAGAATATCCATTCTCACCATTTGCAAGATTAATGCCTGCATAAACATCCATTGTTGCCTTAAATCCCTGCATTGGTGAACTTATAAAATAATTATTCTCCGGTCTGTATTCCAATACAGTAAGATAATACTGCAATGGCTGGTTAAACTCTGCTTTACGGTCAGACAGTTGTATGAAAACAAAATGATCTTCTTCAATTTCCTTCATATCCGTATAGTTAATATGACAGATATATTTGATTTCTCCTGCTGAATTTACATATCTGATATTTACAGATAATTTCTTTTCAATTATTCCATTCCAGACATTTGCAAGTATACTTCCCTGAGCCATTGTAACAGTTATCTCGTCTCCTTCTGACGCAGACTCTACTGCATTTAAGAAAGCTTCGTTATCCATAAGAGCTTCCTGATTCTTCATCGGATCTGTATACTTTCCTTTTTCCTCAGTATAATTATAATAAATATCTTTTGTAATAGGAACATAATAATAACCTTCCTCCGGATAAGTTCCGTTTTCGATCTTTTCCAGAATACTGCTATAGTAAATATCTTTTGCAATACGTTTCAGTGCTGCATTTTCATAAGAATATACATTATACTCCTGATCTCTTGTAGTTTCTGAAATAGTAATGTATTCCGGATTACTGTTTTCAGTTTTAAATCCTGCACATACACTTCTAATACCAAGTGCATCCTTTACTTCTTCCGGAGCAGATATTACCTGTGTGACATTGATGTTGATTGTAAATTCATTTACATCTTCCGGTACTTTGGAAAAATCACATGTGACGGCATTCGTTATCACATCATTATCAAGATCCACATGGTTAATTTTAAGCACACTTTCCGGAACCTGTTCACGAATGAACTCCAGCAATTCACTTTCGATAAGCACACTGTCCGCAGTTGTATAGTAATTCAGATTAACTTTCTGTGCAGAACCGGTGTATGTACCATTCATATAAGCATCGATATCACTTGCGATCAATTCGCTGTTTAACCAGGTATATACCATTTTTACATCTGCTGCCCGGACGGATGTTGCCTCCGCCAGCCAGGATATATCAGCACTGCATTTCTCCGGTACATATCCCTTTACTTCATCCAGACTCAGCTTATTTCCCTCAAGCTTCAGGCTGTCAACATTTGACAAACCACTTAAGGAAATAAGGTTTGCATCCTTTATAGATGTAATCTCATTGTCAGATAAATCAAGATAGCTTATCCTGCTGCCATTCTGAAGTGTCGACAGAACAAATGTATCTGTAATCTTATTATTCTGTAGATACAGATTAAAAGGATATCCGCTTAATGCCGGAACTGCCGATAATTCATTATAACTTAAATCCAGGCTATTCATACTTCCAAGCTTATCAAGGCCTGTTATCTCTGTCAGTTTATTCTGTTTCAGGGATAAATTTTCTAAACTTTTCAGCTTATCAAGTCCTGACACTTCTGTCAGTCCCATATTGTCCATATACACATACGCAACTTCAGTAAACCTGGATAAATCCACGGTTGTTGCATTATCCGGAAGTTTGCAGTCAGTCATCTGAATAGAAAATATTCCTTTGTTTATGTCATCAAATGAACCTCTAAGCTGCATATTATTCATTCTTATATATGTTGCCGTCTGAAACAACCTGGTATCAATACTCGCTTCCTGTCCAGAATTAAATATTACTATTTCTCCTATAGGTGGCAGGGCATCTGCTGTAATTTCCATTCCTGACAGATTACCGCTCACAAAAAATCGGTCCAATCTTTCAAAACTTCCCAGTGCGGATAAATCTGAAATTTTTCCATCTTCTTCTATATAGATAGATATAGACTGAAGATTTTTCACCGCAGATAATTTTGAAAATGAAAAATCTTTATTTTTAACCCGTATACACATATTTTCCACTGATTGAAAAAACGGCATATCTTCCGCACCTTCCGGAGTTAACAAATCAAAGTCATCCAAATATAAGTCTATAGTTTTCAAAGCCATCTGATACAGAATTTTCATCTGATCTTCATTTACCGCTATATTTAACGGAAGATATAATCTGTCCAGTTCTTTCAGTCCGGATAACTTTTCAAGTAATTCATCCATACCGTTTTCATCTGTTGTACCGCCAAAAAAAAGACTGTTCAGATTCGTAAGGTATTCCAGTCCGGTATAATCTTTCACTGTTTCATATACAGATAAAAAATATATACCTGCTGCTTCTGCTTTCTGGATCATGCCATCACCATTACTGTCTGCATAATTCAGAATAGCTGCATACAATGCTTTATCCGGTATATCTTCCACCGTTAAAATTTCCTGTGCAATATCCTCATCCCCTGTACCGGAATCCGGTTTCCTTGTTGTGGTTTCTTCCCATGCATCCGTATCTGTCTGTTCCGGAGCATCTGTAGAGGTCTGTTCATTGTTTCTGGTGTACTCTGTTTCAAATCCGGTTAAACTGCAATTTTCTCCGGTAAAGAAGATATAACAGTCTTCCGGAAGTGTGATTCCTGATGTCATCTGCGAACTTGCGGTATAATCACCGATTTTTGCAGAATAGATAATGGTGTCACCGACTCTTCTTAAGATAACCTCACAGTCTGCACCTTCCTGCATCATGGATTCAAACACATTATTTTCATACTCAATATTCGTGTTAAACTGAATCTGATTTCCATTTCCATCCGGTGTGACGAAATCACTCATTCCTCCACCCCAGCCCCAGGTATCGGCTCTCAATATAGCTACTTCATCCAGAAAACCTGTGTAGGCATCCATGGCTGTTCCTATTATTCCTATGACATAGTTTTCATAGTTATACTGGCCATTGGATGTATTGTGGAATCTGAACTTATAGGTATCGCCATCCTGCAATAATACCGCATTGGTTTTTTCATTAAAAAATGACGTAACCGTCAGATCTCCGCTGATGTTGTGCATGCTGTCCCTGACTTCAGTTCCCGTCTGTGCGGTCGTATCCACGGCATATACAGCGGGGCATACAGGTGTTACCGTCATCACGGCTGCCATGCCAAGGGCTATTGCTTTCATATGTTTTTTCCTCATAAACATACCCGTCTCATTTTCTAAATGAGTCCTTCCTGTTTTATTTGACAAAATAGTAAATAAACTCTCCCCTCTTTTCACTTTTTGCCATACCATTATTATACACATTTCACCGGTGCTTTCAATATGTGACAGGATTGTTCCACTTCTAGGCACACCTGTCACACACCGAAAAATCCCCTTTCCGGACGTAAATTTCCGAAAGGGGATTCCCGTTTTATTCTACATTTTTCTTTCTTTGTCTTCCGGCGAGTATTCCTGCCGTACCAAATCCAAGAATCATGAGCCAGATACCCGTATGGGCATTATCTCCTGTATTCTCTGATTTTTCCTGTTTTGCAGTTTCCCTGCGTTTCTGTGTTGTTTCCTGTGTCTTTTCCTGTTTCGTTGTCTGCTCGGTCATCCGTTCTGCTGCTGTAGTTACAGCCCCCGGCATTTCCGTCTCTCCCGGTGTTGTTTCTTCCGGTGTCTCTCCCGGCGTTGTTTCTTCTCCGGAATTATCCACCGCAAATCTGCCGGAATTTATATAAGTTATATTTCCTGCCCTGTCGATGATTCTGACATACACCGTCATTCCGTCCACAGCCGCAAACTCTGACTTACCGGCTTCATAGCTGTTCCAGATAAGATCTGCCTGGCTGAGTCCATCGGTAGTTTTATACGTTTTTTCCGATACTGCGTAGCAAACCGAGGAAATTCCGCTCAGCTTATCCGATGCTGTTATGGCAAGCGGATATTTTTTCTGACCTGCCTGTATCTCTCCTGCCTCTTCACGGAATCCGTTCCATTCCTGACCTGCTATGGTTAATGTTCCCTGCGGGCTTGTGTAATCCGCCTTTATCCGTACCGTGATGAGATCTGAAAGTGCCTGATCTTCTGTTCTTCTTATGCGGAAGGATATTTCCTGTTCTCCTTCTTCCACGGTTATTTCAGGCTCTGTCCGATATCCCGGTTCAGCCGCTACTGCCACACTGCGGTACCATCCGTCCTCACCTTCATTTCCGGCTATCTTCCATGTGCCTTCATCACTCATATAGCAGATGTTAAATATAAGTTCTTTTTCTCCGGTATAATCACCCATACCTGTGACTTTTACCTTCGCACTGTTTTCCTTTGAGATTTCCACATTATTTTCCCAGGTAAGTATGTAATCCACACCCTCTGTTAAAACAATGTCACCATTTTTAATCATAAGATCCGGTGTTACCGCACTTCCGGTATAGAAAACTGTTTCCGGCAGCTCAAATACCATCTCCGGCTCGCTGATCTCTGTCCTGATATCCGGTGTTCTTACCGGCTTTTCTGCCATCATAAGACCGCTGCGGTTTGCGTCCCGCTCACCGGTGCGGATATTCACCGCCTGATCTTCTGCCATAACATACAACGTATATTCTGTATTTTTATGCAGTCCCCGTATGGTAATACTGATTTCTTTTCCAGCCTGATCCTCTGTGACTTTTCCTGATCCGGTTATGGCTTCTGTCTCTCCGGATATAATCTGTTCTGCCTCCGGCACTTCCATGCCTTCCGGCACAAGTGCGTAATAATACGTTCCTGCTTCATTTACTGTAAATGCGATATCTGCCCGCAGCGGTTTCAGACTGTCATCCTCTTTTATCCGTACTCCGCTTATTACCGGTGCCGTTGTATCTGCAAGGATTCCGTCTGAATTAAGGTAAGTGACATTTCCTGCCATGTCCGTAATCTTCACATACATGGTCTGCTTCTTTCCTTCTTCTGCCTCCGGCGGATTGCTGCTGTCATATGCCTGCCAGTCCGGTGCAGCATCTAACATTTCCTGTACATCCGCATACACACTATCCTCTGCGAGGAAATAGCGGATTCCTGCAACCTTGCTTACCGCATCCATGGCATCCACCCGGAACAGATTCTCTGTCAGCCGGTATGGCCGGAATACGGTCACGGTATGGAATGTATTCCATGCCTTTTCATTCAGGGATATGCTGCCTGTCGGTGCCGTCCGGTCAATCTTTATCTCCGACCGGAGCTTATCCGATACCGCCAGATCCGATATTCTGCGAATCCGGAATTCCTGCACATTTTCTCCTTCCGCACTGATTTCAATTGCTTCCGTCCGATAATTTCCGCTCTTTTCCTGTGCCTGGTCATCCTGTGACAAATCCGCTATCTCATATCCATCCTTCGGTGTAATCTCCACTTTTGTGGTATACCATCCGTTTTCTCCATTGATTTCCGTTACGGTATAGGTATCACTGCTGTCTAAATATATGATATTGAATGTTTTTGTAACATTTCCGTTGTAATTTCCCTGTCCGGTAATGGTTACTTCCGCTTTTTTCTCCGTGTCCGTTACTTCTGTATTATTCTCATAGAAAATGCTGTAATCCACACCTTCTGTCAGAAGTGTTCCTTTATAATATACTTTCGGAACAGGTTTTACTTCATTTCCCGTATAATAATTTTCTTCCGGAAGAATCAGGACTGTATTTTCATCCGTTAAAGTTACCTCTCCGGATGCCTTGTATCCCGCTGATACGGAATATGCCCCGGCATCGCTGATCTGGAATCTCGCAGTAAGCATACCTGTAGCATCTGCCCCTGTTCTCAATACGGTTTTTCCATTTTCTTCCTTCAGTTCTGCTGTTCCCTCTATCGTATTCTGTTTCCATTCGACCAGGGATGAATCTGTGATATCCAGCCTTCTTCCATCCGTCAGATTTGCCAGAAGCCGCAGGGAATATGTTCCGCCGGAAGATAAGGTTTTATTTGTTACCAGCATATTTTCAGAATAAATATCCAGCGATTCTATCATTCCCAAAGCCGAATTTATCAGGCCGATTTCTTTTTTTGTTGTATTTCCAACAGAATCCTCTGCCGTAACCACAAGAGTATGAGAAATATTTTCCGTATCCATGACCAGATTTTCTTCAAACAGTCCGGAATGATCCGTCTGAACTTCTTTTTTATTAAGATAAACCTTTCCGGATTCTTTGTCTGTAATGGTAAGTTTTGTTCCTTCTTCCGTAAGCCCCTGTATCAGAAGTTCTCCGGAAGTTCCGTCAAATACGGAACCGCTGACCGGACTGGAAATCAGAAGCTTCGGTCCTTCACTGTCAATGCCAAATGTATAGGTGTATCTGACCGCATCTTTATGGCTGTTGACTCCCGTAATTTCCAGGGTATGTCCGCCCTGTGCCAGATTTTCCAGTGCAATCTCTGCATGATCGTCATCCGTTATTTTTCCGCAGTCCTGTTCCCGGTTTCCGCCATCCAGCTTCCATGTTCCGGTTATCTTATCCTCTGCATTTACGGTAAATGTCAGATCCTTGGACCGGTAATACGGAGTGGAAAATTCTACTTTGTTTGCATTTGTATCTATTCTCTCTTCCTTTACGGAAACCGTCTGCAAATCCGATTCTACCCGGATCACAGTTGTCGTGACTTCCGGCATAATCATGGATTTCGTGCGTTTTTCCTGTGAATATATTATTTTTCCGTCATCCGAACATTTCCAGGTACGGATTCCTGCTGCATAGCTTTTTCCTTCTTCCAGTCCGACGGTTTTCTCTTCCCCGGTTTCACTGTCCGTATAAGTATATTGTCCACCTGCAAGGATGGAAACATTTTTTTCTGCCTCACGGCTTTTTATGATTTTTCCGTCCTCATCATACTGCACCGATTTTCCATCCGCTGTATACATCAGATTTCCAAGTCCCGCCACTTCAGTTCCGGATGCATCATAGACGCATACCTGATAGCCGTCAATGTCCTCTGCCGGCTTTGTAATATCAAGCTGCATCCGGCAGTTACCGCCTGCCTGTACCGTTACTTTCTGCGGCTGCTCCGGCTGGTTCGGATTCTCATAGGAAAAATCCTTATCCACAGCGGAATAATAATTACTCTCATCATCCGATGCCGTAATCCGCAGGGTATAATCTCCGCTTTCCAGATCATACGGCAAGTCAAAGCTTATTTCGCCTTCTCCGACCGGTGTTTTTAGCTGATACAGAAGAACGGATTCTTTCGTTTCATCCTTCGGCACTGCCGTAAATAATACTTTATTATATTTTCCGGTTTCCGTACCTTTCAGATTTACGATCATCCGGTTATCCTGTACTTTCACAGCAGTATCCTCTGAAATCTCCGGCATGGTTTCCAAATCATATAATATGACATTGCTTACCTGTTTCGTGGTGATTTTCCATGTCCGCTGAAATGCACTGCTGTCCGTAAATGCAATGACAAGCTCTGCCTTGCCGCTTTGCGCGTCATAGGTGAGATTTGCATTTGCATTCTGCTGTTCTTCCACACTTACCTCATGATCCAGCAGATGAAGTTCATACTTTTCCCCATTATCCGCATCACTGATCTGCAGACTGCTGACATCGTTCTTTGCTGCTTCTTCACTTTCTGCCGTCCACTGAATGGTCAGCAGTTCGTCTTTCTGCTTTGCTGCCAGTGTCAGCTTATGCTCTTTTCCGCCGACTAAGGTCTGGAGCCGGTTGCCCGGTGTCTGTGTGTCCGTATAGACAGCCACAGCTTCTGCTCCCGTTCTGCCACTGATATTCGTTCCGGTATGCATATAGAGTGTTTTTCCTGTTTCCGAATCGAAGTACACCGGTACATCGCCTGCATAATGTCCGTCTCCTGCCTCGCCGACAGTCATGCCTGCCAGTTCCGGATAGGTCGGTGTGGCTGCAGCACCTCCGCCCCAGTCGATATCACCGCCCCAGTAATAGACGATGCCAAGTTTTGTGGTCAATACCTTGACCTGTCCCCAGAGTTTATCGTTATTTGCACCCAGACCGGCACTGGCAATATGCATTCCGCCGACCACAGGTACACTGTCCGGTACTTTCAGTGCCGCATGCACGAAGAATTCAAAGAATCCGCTCTGCTCCGCCACGATATAGCCGCCGCCAACTATCGCATCTAAAATACTGATATTGACGGAACTTAAAAAATAAAATTCCGGATACCAGTCAAATTGCAATCTTGCACTTTCCAGCACTTCCAATTCATTTGCAATCTTTCCTTCGCTTAATTCCACACCGATTCCTCTCAGGCTTAATTCAAGGGAAGCTCTTGCGGAAATTACCTGCATCAGGGAAAACTGTGCTTCAATCAGAAGCTGGAGCGGCGGCACTGCTTCCGTAAGGAATATGGTATCATACAGATTATCGATTCCTCCGCCCGCGCCCTGCAGCCATAGGATTCCCATTCCGTCCACATTGATTCCCGGTTTGATATTTCCCAGAAAGATGCGGAATTTATCCGGAACAATAATATTTCCATTGCTTTTTATGTAAATCTCGGCTTCCAGACAGAACATATCGAAATCACATGATCCGCTTACACCGATTTCCCAGTTTCCTACGGTTTTTACCGTTAATTCTCCCTCCACCTCAGGCATACCTTCCACAAAAGCCGGGATTCCAAGCTCTACGGTAAAGCATACACCGAGATATTTTCCACCGAATAATACATCATCGATCTGAATGCTGCCGGAAAATTCGAGCATATCATCATCTTCCCCGTCCGTATCCACGGTATCGGTATCATATGGAATTCTCTTATTGATTGCCCTTAATTCCGCTGCACTGACATCGCCCTGATGAATTGCCGCATTGTAGGCATCCCCAAGTACGGATTTATTATCCGTTCCGCTCTCGATGTTTTTGGCAAGGAAATTGAGGCTGAGTGCCGCGCCGAAGGCAACTACCCTTGTTTCATCTCCATTGCCGTGTTCGATTTTACCAAGTTCCCCGTACTTCAAATCCATTAACATTCCTAACAGATTCTGTGCTGCCTGACCGACACTCGGCCACAGCAGGGTGATGGTTTCATAATTAAAATCCTGCCGTTCTCCATTTTCTTCATACGGAATCAATCCGAAATCCTTACCGTTCTCTAACGCGGTCAGTCCGCAGACACCCTGCCAGACTCCGGTTCCGGCACCAGTGGTATACAGCTTTGCATCGAAATCAACCGTTACCCCATTTCCATCCTCTGCAATGGTGACTGTTCCGTCTTTGATATCCAGACAGTTATTTAAGGTCATGACATTATCTTCACTTCCCAGTGAAATTCCGGTATATACTGTCTTTTGACCCTGTTCCTGTTTTCTGGTAAAGACTCCGCGGAATTCCAGCAGGGATTTTTCCCTGTCTGCCACACCTGATTTTAATGCTGCCTGATAGCTTTCTTCGCTTTCATAGCTTCTGATATGATAGCTCAGGTCATCTGATTTTTCCGCAACCAGAAGTCCATAGGTATCATTCTTGTATTTTGCATCTTCCTTTACCTGGAACCGAAGTGCCGGTGCCGTGATATCTTCTTTTCCCGCCTGTGTATAATGAATCCTCAGCTGATACATTCCTTCCGGAATTGTTCCCGGTACTTCATCCGTCATTACCACGGTCATGGTATTTTTTGCCGTATCAATCTTTATATTCTGCGACGGAATTTCAAATGCAGCTACTCCATTGATTTTCTGTCCGTCCACTCTTTCCAGCCATATCTGGTAAGTACTCTGATCTGCAAGCATACTGAAATTATTTCCCGTAATATACAGATTTCTTGTTCCCTGATGGTACAGAATCTCCGGAGAGGATGAGGTAAACTGAATCTGAGGAATTGCATTTACAGAACCCGGACATAAGATGTAGGTACTGCCTTCCCCAATCAGATTTTCTGCCAGCAGTTCCCCCGTCTGCAAGGTCTTATCATCACTTATATTATAAACCTTGTAATGAATCACGGCATATCTGCCTTCTTCTGACGGTGCAGCCTTGAACTTCCACTCCGTACTCTGCCTCTGGCCTTCCGTAAAATCAGAGTAATCCATGGTATAAGGGTTATCGTAGGTTGCCCCGATATCTTCCCCTTTCTGGTTCAGTGCCGTGATTCCGGATGTTGTATACACGGCAACTCTTACCCTGTCATAATTCTGTGGTCCGATATTTTCTATGTCGGTCTTTATGGTAAATAACCCGTCATTCTGATAGGCTGTCCTGTCCGCTGTCAGTTCCATGACATCCGGTGCAATGATATTGACTGCCGCTGCATCGCTGCTTTGCACTTTTTCATTGGAAAATACGCCATAATTCACGGCTGCCGCAGCGGAAGAATCCTTTGTAACAGTTCCCAGATCATAATACAGCGCAACCGCACTGTCGGCGGTCAGATATTTCTTATTATTTGGATTGGTAAATGTCATGCCGTCATCGGTTTTATAATCAAACACCGTGGATGCCACATTATTCCAGTGTGCAAAAATGGTCTGATATGGTTTACATTCCCTGTTATCTACGGACGCATTTACAATATAGGAAGTAATGGTTGGGGAAAACGGATCATTATATCCATAAAAGGATTTGTTATATCCATCCTCACCCAGTGTTGTTTCCTGTTCAATGAGGGAATTACTGCCGATATTGTAGTAGGCATAATCCTGATATCCAAGTGCGGTGTCCATAAGGATTCTTGCCCGGATCTGTGCTTCTTCGCCCTTATTTTGGGCAGTATAACTAATATATGCCATTCCGTGTTCCGATGAGCCGGATTTCACCAGACTGATGGTCTGTGTGAATTCAATATCATCCACGGACCATACTGCCCGGATCTCTCCATTTTCTTTGGAAAGCTTTACCTCTGAACTTCCCTCATAATCCTCACCGAAAATATATTCCTCTGTGTTTTCTCCCCTCGTTACCTGAAATGAAGTAAACGAGGTGTCATCGCCATTGTCATGAAACAGAAGATTTTTATTATTATCATCTTTGTTTATTTTATCTCCTTTTACCGTGGATATGTAAAATCCGCCGTTTTCCTCTGAAACTTCTACCCGCAGGTATCCGTTATCCAGATTATAATCTTCTTCCTCTTTTGCAAAGGCTTGCAATCCGGCAGCAGGAATACTTCCTGCTGCCATCATGAATGCCAATGCCCCTGCCGCTATCCGCTTTGCCTTAATTTTTATTCTTTTTCTCATTCTATTCCTCCCTGCTGTGTCAGGCTGTAATCAGCATAAATATAGGTTACATATTCTTTTCTGTCCCTTGTTCTGATATAGAGTGTGTAGAATCCCGGCTGTGTCATCTGAATTGTCTGGTTTTCTTCTATCACAGACGCATTATACTTCATCTGTCCGGTTGTCTTGATTCCTGCCTTCCATTTCATCACAAGTCCCTGCTGCATTACCCCTTCAATTTCTGCTGTAATCTGATTTGTATGCACAGCCGTCACTCCGTATGGCAGTGCCTTTTCGCCGTTTATCAGTACCACAGGTTCATTTTTGTATGCAATATACAAAGTACGTTCTGCAATACTTCTGTTTCCTGCACGGTCCGCCGCTTCAAACCGTATGGTATAATATCCCGGAATGACCTCCTGCGGTATTCCGTCCACACTGTAATCAGAAATAATGCCATCCCTGTTGTCCGTTACGGTTACTCCTGCCAGAACGGCTTCCTTCATTTCTTCTGCCGAAACCTCTTCGGTCAGATATACCGCAGTATGGTCGAATTTAATAACCGGTGCCATGCTGTCTTTTAACTGAATCATCAGCTTTTCATATACTTCTTTTCCGGTAACGCGATCCACTGCCTTCAGAATATAAATGCCATTCTCCATATCCAGCCGGAACTCTTTCCATTCGCCAGCCCCGATTGAAACCTCGGATTCGTTAATGGACACAGACGCATCTTTATTGCTCTGCACATAGACACTCTCACCTTCCTGAAGATTCAAATCTGCTGCGGAATCCACGGCATTGCTTCCGTCCTGTGCTTTGCTGAATTTCAGTGTCAGAGGTGTATCATCAATCTCCGTTACGTTTACCGTATATTCTGTAATATTTCCTGCCCGATCCGTAAATTTCAGTGTCTTTTCGCCATTTTCCAGTGCTGTCCACTCATATCCCTGACTGTACTCCGGAGTCTGTGTATCCTCAGAAAACAGAACCGGTTCATCTGCGGTAAAGACATAGACTTTTCCCAGATGGTCCGCGGTAAGTTCTTCTCTTTCCACTGTTATCTGCGGCTTTTGTCTGTCCATACACTGAATCTTCTGCAATACCGTCGTTACATTTCTTCCGTTACCGGATGCCGTAATCTCTGCAACGATCTGCTTATCTGTATTGTTTTTATACGTTATGGTTACATTATCCCCGGTAAATTCTGCCTTTACCAAATCGTTCTCCGTAATCTCCGCTCCTTTTTTGTCTGCAGCCTGCTCATCATACCAGTACAGTTTTACCTGGCTGACTGCCTTATTGCTCTTAATTACTGTGATAATATCATTTCCAACCGGATCTTTTACATCTTCCGGTGTGCCTGCTGCACCAATGCCATACCAGCTGATGCTGGTTACAACCGGATTTTCCGTATCCAGTGCCAGGATTTCTACCTGTACAGAACCACGGTTTCCATAGATATCCTTATAGTTAAATACGTCTGTCGTATTTTTGTCATAATCTTTATAATATCGTAATATGCTGTTTCCGTTTTCCAGTTCCTTCCTTACTGCCATCATGCCTGTATCCAATGCATAGATTTCTTCTCCGTTTTCTGCATCAAACCAGACCCTGACACCCTGATATCCATCCGTCGTAGTGACCGGTTCGTATACTGCACTTACATGAGGTGCTGTATGATCGAGCTGGTTTATGGCAAATCCCGTTATTCCGGTTACATTGTCATATGCATCCACAATATATAAATCAAATTCCACATTTTCACAAATCGTAACCAGATTTCCGGAAACTTCCACACCTTCTATCTCATCACTTTCTTCCGCAAAGGACTGCACTGCCTGACTTCCGGCTTTTTTCAGTATCAGCTTTGTCCGGCTCTCATCCGTAACCGTAAAATCGATGGCATAGCTCTGTGCCGGGTATTCTCCTGCCGCATCCGATATGTCTTTTCCGGCATCTCCGGTATAGAAATCGGACAGATACAGGTATTTATCATTTCTCATGCCTAACAGGGCTGCCTGATATTCCGGTGCTGTATGGTCTTCCTCCGGCTCTTCGATTGTTTGTGCCGTGATATGATAAGGAAGAACTGCCGTGATACTGCCTTCATTTCCTGCCATATCCTTATATTCTATGGTATAGCTGCTTCCTTTTTTGCTTCCATAAGGGAAGGTATAGCTTAATTTTCCGTTCAGACCTTCGATCTCTTCTTCGCAGACTAGGATTGCCGTTGCCTGGGTTAGAATGGTATCTTCTGAATTTTCATCCATAACCGGTTCCGGTGTTCCGTCATAAGAGAATACGATCTGTGCAGGTTTTAATTCTTTATCGATATTTGCCACCCGGATCGTATGTGTCTTTCCGGCAGCAGTCTTTACGGTAATGCTTCCATTCTGCTCCATCTCAATGCTTGCCGTATCTGCAGAGATTTTATTAATCTCACCGGCAAGCTCCGTACCATCCTGGCAGACTGCACTGATTTCTTCCACATAATCTCCCGGATTCACGGTCTGAACCGTGACGATTACATTATTATTGGTCAATTCCGTTTCGGAATACCGGATTTTTATATCGTCATTTCCAAATGCACCGACAGTTATTGTCTGTGTATACTCTGTACCGAATAAATCCATGTATTCCAGGGTATACTCTCCATCCGTAGAAATCATTGGCAATGTTGTCTCACAGTTATATGCCCACTGGGAATCATCCAGGTTTCGTTGCAATGTTCCCGCACCATATCCATTGATGGAACGCAGCTGCCTGTAAGACGATATTTTTAACATTCCGTCCTCTCCCAGAAGTTCCGACGGACTCAGATACGGAGCTGCATTGGAATACTGCTCATAAACTCTTTTGTAATCTTCTGACCGGTTTCCCCTGTCATCATACGCATACATGGTCAGCTCATAATTCCTGCTTTCTTCCCTTTCAGAATCATACTTAAATTCGCCCCAGATCTCGATACTGTAGCTCTGTCCGTATTCATCATCCGTAATATCCTTTACTTTTGTACGGTAAATGCCATAATATCTGTCATCATAGGATTCCCATACCATATCACCCTCCAGGTTTACCGGTATTCTCACCGTTACCTGTTTTGTATTTTCCTTCCGTTCGTCCCCGGTCAGTCCCAGAAGCACTGCCGAGTAATCCGTATCAAAGGTCATATAGGCATTATCCGGTGAAATAGACTGGTGATCATTTGCGTAGAATGTAAAATGAAATCCACCATCCATAATTCCCGTATCGCTGTAGTCTGTTCCTGTCGTTGCCCCCACAGAATAAGGTCCATCTCCGTCCACATCCGTAACCTCATACTGTTGCCGGTTCATGTTTCCATAACGGTCGGCAACGCAGAACATCCAGTTTAACGGTGCAGTGCTTTCATACGGCACAAGTTCACTGAAATCTCTTTTGCTTTCATAGTAGGATGCCCATCCGTCTGTCAGACTCATGACCATACCGCCGTCCGCCTTTAACTGTGCCGGCAGATTGATGCTTACAGAAGATAAGGTCGGTGTCTTATCTTCCGTTAATGTAAATTCCGGAAGTTCATCACTTACCTGAAGACTGATCTGGCCTCTGCTGATTTCACCATTCATTCCCATAACGGCATAAGTAACTTCATTATCCCCGGACTTTAATGGGAGTACCGGCTGTTCCACGCTGTCTCCCTCTGATTTGTAATAAATCTGTTCGGAGAACTCCCCTGCAAGAACCGGTTCATAAGCGATTTCATTTCCATTGATTTCTACCCACGGTGCATGCTGCTCTCCTCTTTCATCGGCTGCGGACCATGCTTTGATTCTCCAGACACGTTGTACCTGATAGGCATCGGAAGTTTCCTGCGATGCCTTCATTTGAAAGGTCAGGCTGTGTTCCGCCTTTTCATTTACATCGGAATCCACGGTCAGACGATCGGACGGCATTTCTGCCAATCCTACTTTTACCACGGACATATCCGCTGTGATATCCTCGTCCTTAAACACTCTGGCTACGGATTCTCCATTTTTATCCGTCACATCCAGATCCACATATGCCTTTTTATAATGGCTTAATTGCAATGTGGCTGTCGCTTTATCGACAAAATATGCCTGTTCCGGTGAAAAATCATAGCTACTTCCATCCATTGCTGCAATATGCACTTTTACCTGATAAACGCCGCTTTCTGCAATGTCCACTGGGAAAGTCAGATTCTGCTGTGCCACCGGTTCTATCTTTCCTCTGTAGATTTCCTTATTATTTTCTGTCTTTATCAGGGCATAATAACTGTTCTCTGTCTGAATTCCTGCAAATCCATACACGACGCCTTCCTTTTCCCTGCTGTTTTCCAGTTTCAGTCCCTGCACAATGTTTCTCAGGGATGAGATGGTCTGATCCGGAACAACCGGATTTTCTGCATCGACACAGAGCCTGTCTTTCACCGGATTGCCATCCGTATCCTGTACCCCGGTAAATTCCGCCTGATACTCAAATACGGAAGCGATGTTTACCTTCTCTGTTGTTACCAGATTTCTCGCCGAATCGCTGCTGAAATTAAAGCATTTGCTTTCATCATCTTTGTTTGCGGCAAGTTCTGTTGAGGTGATGAAGAAAATCTCCGTTTCCCCATACAGACTCTTTATAAACTCACCCACTTTATACAAAGTACTCGTAGAATATTCTTCCTGCTTTGTAAATGTTCCTCTGTTATCTTCCTTATTGAATGTACCGGCTATCTTATACCAGTAACCCTTTGCATAAAACTGGCTCAGCTCCCAGGTTGCATCCGGTGTGGATGGCATATTTGCAAATATATTTCCGCTTTTTACCAGATCTCCTTCCGCTCCCTGCATGAATGCAAGCCAGGTCTGTTCTTCCACTCCATTGATGTTTTCTGTTCCCATTGGAATCAGCATCATGGTTCTTGTTTTTTCACTTCCGTTTCCAAGTTCTACGGAAGCCGGCTGGTTAATCTCTATATCAAGACTGGTCCGCGGATTTTCCTTTGTTCCGCGCTGAATGGTATAATCTGATTTTAATTTCTCAAAACAATACGAAAAATCGTAACGGTATATATTTTTATTGCCGGCAATATCATCAATGGTAAATGTAACGGTTTTTAAACCGCGATCCTGATCCTGTGGTTTTTCAAATCTGCATACCACCTGATATTCATATTCGGTTACATTTTCTGCCGTATTGCTGCTGCCAGTCTGTCCATCCCACTCATAGAGAAGTGTATTACCGATTCCAAAACGGTCTGTCACACGGACTTTTGCCTGGATTTCAGCCTGTGTGCCTGTTATGGAAGTGGAATAGTCCAGTACCTCGATTACCGGCTTTTCCGTATCTGCATTATGCTGCAGCGGAAATGTATTCTCTCCTTTATTTCCCGCATAATCCTCTGTCTCCACCAGCAGATCCGCACGAAAATAATTTTTCTCATAGGCATATTCTTCGGTACTGCTTAATTTCACATGAAGATATGCCACATTACTTCTGTCAAGCTGCGGAAATGTATTTTTTGAAGCACTTTCCCTGTCTGCTCCCGTCCATCCTGCTTTCCACTGTGCATTCCCGTCAACTGTACTTTCGGTGCTGACATACCAGTCATACGGATGGGATTCTCCCGGCATGATGAGGGAAAATGTTCCATTCTTTTCCAGAATACCGCTGGCATATGCACCGTCTTTTATCGTATCGTTCTCGTATACACTGACCGGAAAAGTAAAATTCCAGCCATCTTCTGCGATCGGGGTGTAAGTACCGTCCTCACCTGCCAGAATGGTCGTTTTCGCCTCCGGTGCAATCACATCCAGGTATTCCTGCTGTGCCGCTTTCTTTGTTACCGTGGTCATATCTGCAAGTCTGTTTCCACGGTAATCTGTCGCATTATCCAGACCTTCCAGTCCTGTAATCTGAATACTGCTGCCATCCCAGTTCTTCATACTCATTCCATCCTCAACCGTCAGAGTTTCAAATATCAGGGTTGAGGTCTTGTCCGATGCCGCATCGACTCCGGAAGAATCCTTTCCACTTTCTACCTTATGTTCTGCCAGACTCAATTTTACGGGATTCCCGTTTTTATCCAGAACATTCAGAACTGCTTTTACCTTTGCATTATCCACAATTTTTAATGCTTCGGTAAAATAGCAGCTGAATGTCATGGTATCACCAATGCCTGCAAATACACAGCTGCGGTCCATATCATCCGCCCATTTATCCGGTTCCAGTACACTCTTGTCTGTAATCATGCTTCCGGATGCTGTAATTTTACCCAGCTGCGGTGCTACATTATCCAGATATACTTTTCCGCTGACATTTTTTTCACTTGCATTCCATTGTACCGGATTGCCTGCAAGATCAGTGATTTTACTGGAGCATGTCATAATTTTCTTTATATTATCACTCACGGACAGTTCTTTTCCTTTTTCATCAAGCAGTACATAGGAAAATGCCGAATCCGATTTGCCTGCCCAGTCCTGTACTGCCGATACAGATTTGATATATACATTTGTGCTGCTTCCGTTTAATTTTTCCGGTACCTGGAATTTGAAAACAAGCTTTGTTCCATTTAAAGAGATCAGAGATGCCTTAATCTTATCCCCATCCACTTTCTGATCATTTAATATCCCGAACAAATCCAGATTCAGACCCAGTTCCTCTGCCTGATTATTTGCAAACCGGATATTTTCATCAAATTCCATGACCAGATATCCGGTTTCTCCGGCTTTGAAACCACTGCCATCAGCTACTCTGTTCTTTCCGGCTGCATCTGTCGCAGCATAAATTCCGGTTACTTTAGGACCCTGGGTATCAATTAAGTATGCCACAGAACCGGTTGCCCCGGAACTTCCACAGTTGCATCCTCTATGGGACAATTCCCATAATAAATGGGTTTTTCCATACGCAACATCCCTGACACCTTCGATCAGCTGTCCCTGCTCATCATTTTTCTCTTCGCTGTAATAGGTCACATCCCGGTTCACCATCAGTTCTGCAACATCCCATTTCTTTTTATGGCTTCCCGGCTTTCCTACATGTCTGTGATGATCCGAACGCAGATACACCCGGAATCCCTGGTCAATGTCATTCTTATCTACCAGCTGTTTTAAAACGGCATTGTTATTAAAATCATACTCAAAGTATGCATACCAGTCATCATTTTTACTATGCCAGTAATCCTTGTTCGTGGAAAGGGAATTCCCGTTACTCATTCCATATTTGATATTCTTGTAATCATATGCCTTGTACTTTGATGTAATGTTGTAGCCGTTCTCTTGGTAAACATAGGTACTCATAAACTGATTTACCTTCTGCAGCTTTGCCGGAATCAGGTTTACTCCTGCCTCCGCCTTCTGGTAACTTACCGGTGCTGCTGCCTCCGCCTTCTTTACAAACAGCCCCTGCCCCAGTCCGGAAAACAGACCGGTGATAAGTGCCGCTGTTGTCAGAAGACTTACGCCTCGTTTTATTGTCTTTTTCTTCAAATCATTTCCTCCTTACACTTATTTTTTTATCCGATTACCTATTTTATCTCATATTCATCCGCCTCTGTCAATGGCTCCTGCACGAGACGCAGTTTTTATGCACGAACGGCAAAAAAGGTACTTCAGAACTATTTATTCCTCAGTACCTTTATTATGCCTGCCGGTTTATTTTCCACCGACAAATTTATGAAGTTTTGAAAGCAATGGATTTTCCTTCAACAATATGATATTTTTCCTGTTTTGTTCCACCCTTTCCCTTATCCTTTTTCCTTCCGGTATCTGCTCCAGCAGAATGGCATCTGCACCGTACCATTCTGCTATTTTCCAGAAGATTTCTGAATCCGGCTCACTCTCTGCCAGTATCATTGTTTTTCCATTTGAAATACAATATTTCATAATTTCCATCCTTATTTCGGTACAGACAGATGGTGAAAAAATAATATGTTCTCTGTTTTCTGCTTTCCGCATCTGCCGGAGTCGGAGTCTGTCCGCATCCGGTGAAACTTCCCAAATCCCATCCCCAGACTGAAGCACCCCATAATTACTGTTCATCTGAAACAACACATATTCATCTCCTGCATAAATCATCAGGCTGTTTTCTTTTCCAATCCATGCTGCCAGTTCTGCCACACTGCTCCTAACCGGCAGGTAAATATACCGTGGCTGGTATTGCATGACAAAATTCTTGAATTTTTCTTCTGAAATATTCTCATCCGATACCAGCAGCTGCCGCTCCTGCTCCACACAACCGGTATATGCCGCAGCCATTGACACTGTATCTGCGGCAATCATGAACACCGAACCTCTTTCTTCCATCAGTCCGGCAAATTCTTTCCGCATGAAATCCAGTTTTTCATATGTAATATATCTGCCGTTTCCCGTGATTATGGCAGTTTTTCCCGCACATTCTTCTAAATTCCACATTCTAATATCCTGTTTTTTCTTTCACATTATCCTTGTCTGTACGATTGAGATATCCCAATCCTGTTTTTATCATTCTGACCATTCTGTTGCAGCAGTCCTGCGGCAGCTCAATCCAGATATGATTAAATATCTGCATATAACTCTCATATTGCTCAAACAACAGGGTTGGATGATAATGCAGCCTGTTATACAGATTTAATAAAATCATAGCATCTGCAGTCCGGTTGCATTTTTCTATCTCCCTGTATTTCTTTATATTAATATCCAGTACCTCTGCCATCTTCTCCTGGGTCAGCCCGCAGCTTCTGCGAATCCGTTCCCACACAGAATTCTTCTTTTCTTTATTTTCAAGCTTGTACTGCAGAATGTCAATCTCCTGAAAGCACTCCGATAAATCCAAATCCGCACCATTGCGTATCACCCATGCCATATAGATAAGAAACTCCGCCCTTTTCTCTGTGATACACTGCTGAAACAGCAGATCCAGAACCGTTTCCCTTCTTTCATAGCCGGTAATCAACAGATCTATGTCGCAGTCACACTGCATCAGCAGCTCCAGTGCTTCATAGGAAATAACATTCCTGCCACTTTCCAGTCTGCTGTAGTAACTCTGTGACAGGTTTAGTTTCCGGCACATCTTTTCCTGTGACCAGCCCAGCCTCTTTCTGTATTCAACTAACCTTTTTACCACTTTATCATAGGAATTCACCATCTTTGCTCCCAGCCTTATATTGTATTCTTAACTCTATTGTATATAAAACCGGATTTCCTATCCCTATCCTATTTGCGAATATTTTATATTCTGACTGATATTTATGAAAAAGAAGCTGCTGCTCATAGAGCCTTCCTCTATTTTGCAACAGCTTCTTTCTTACACTTCTCTGTTAAATACTTCTTTGTTCAATGCTCCCTGTTGTTTTGCAACTATAGTGGTGCATACAGCATCTCCTGTGATATTTACTGCAGTACGCAGCATATCCAGAATCCTGTCGATTCCCATGATTAATGCAATTCCTTCGGTAGGCAGTCCTACGGAAGTAAGTACCATGGATAAGGTAACAAGTCCTACACTTGGTACACCCGCCGTTCCGATGGACGCAATGGTTGCAGTGGCGATTACCGTCAATATTCCGGAAAATGTAAGGTTAATGCCATATGCCTGGGCAATAAATACAACTGCCACACCCTGCATGATCGATGTACCGTCCATATTGATGGTTGCACCGAGGGGAATGGTAAAGGATGAAATCTGCTTTGATACCCCGACTTTTTTATGCAGCGTGTCAATGGACAGCGGAATGGTTGTATTGGATGTTGATGTTGAAAACGCAAACATCATGACCGGGAAGAATTTTTTGATAAATCTTGCCGGATTTAGTCTGGTAAATAAAAACAGTAATATCTGATATATGCCGAAACACTGTACTGCCAGTGCAAGAATAACGCACAGCATATACTTTAACATCGGCAGGAATGCATCAAATCCTGTTTCGGAAAATGTCTTTGCAATCAGGCAGAACACGCCTACCGGTGCAACACTCATGACTGCCATAGTCATTTCCATCATTACCTCATTAAATTCGCTGAAGAAATTAGATACGGTGGATGCCTTGTTTCCAAGCTTCGCCAGCATAATTCCAACAAATAATGCAAAAATGATTACCGGCAGCATATCTCCCTCGGCAAGCGAGGTAAATATATTTTTCGGTATCATATTTAATAAAGTTTCCGCAAAATTAACCGTCTGGGTGGCGGCTTCCTGCGTTTCGGATGCTACCTGGTTCATTCCCATTCCGGGACTAATCAGAAATGCTACCCCCAGTGCCACGCAGACCGCCAGTGCTGTGGTACACAGATAAAAAATAATGGTTTTTATTCCTACTTTTCCCAGTGTCTTTGTATCTCCGATTGCCATACTTCCGCACACCAGCGAACAGAACACCAGTGGAACAACAAGCATCTGCATTAAACGGATAAATCCGTTTCCCAGCACATACAGAATCCCGTTGATTAAGATGTCTGATTTAAAGGAGCTGTCCGGCATAACATAATGAATCAGTACACCGGTTACCGCACCTGCCAGCAGGGAAAGGAGAATTTTCGTAGATAATCCTAATTTTTTCTTTTCTTTCTTAGTTTCTGCCATCCACTCTTCCTCCTGATTCTTCCATGTATTCCTTTAATGCTTCTTTCCAGTTCTTTGGTTCTTCCAGTCCCGTAATCCGAAGCATCATATTATCCAGAACGGAATACTGTGACTTATGCTCCTCATCGGCGACAATCGGGTGCAGCTCCAGTCTGTCCTCTTTTCCCGCCATTTTTAATACTTCCCTGGCATACTCGAAACGGCTGCATCCGCCGCCCTGACATACTGCATGGTAAGTTCCGTAATGATCGTGGTCGATAAATTCTTTTATTGTTTTTGCCAGTTCTTTTGCACTGGTTGGTACTGCATAACGGTTGACATTTACTTCCATCATTTTGACAGAATCATCATCCGCTGCTGTCAGCACCTCATCCACAAAATCTTTTCCAATTCCATAGATCCAGGAACTCCGGATAATGACATATCTGGTCATTAACTGTTTTACAAAAAGTTCCCCGGCATATTTTGATTTCCCATAGATATTTTTCGGATGAACATCATCAAATTCATTGTATGGCCGGTCAGACTGCAAATCGAATACATCATCCGTGGAAAGCTGAATCAGCTTCGCATGAATGCTTTCCGCCTCCTGGGCAATATTTCTTACCCCTACGGCATTTACTTTATATGCTTCTTCCACATTTTCCTCACAAAATGCCGGATTTGTACAACCGGCACAATTTATAATCACATCCGGACGGTTACAGCGGATATAAGTACCTACCTGTTTCTCATCCGCAATATCGACTTCGTCCTTATCCGTCATAATGATTTCATATTCCCATGCATTCAGAATCTTATTCAGTGCCGAGCCGACATGTCCCGATGAACCTACAATCCATATCTTCTTCATTTATTTCTTTCCTTTCTTCTTGTATTTTGCCAAAAATTTATTATATCATTTTTTTGTGCAAATGTCACTGTATATTTCTGGTTCATCCAGACACAAAAAGCTGCCGCTTTGCGGATAATAATTCATCCGTTTTGCAGCAGCTTTCTGATCGCTTTATTCCTATCCGTCTATGGCATTCATTCTTTTTGCTGTCTGATCGCCAAGATTCTTTATTTTTCCAACGAGTTCATTGGACACCTTATTTACCTTTCCGGTAGAAAGCCGACAGTCCGCCATTGCACTCTGCAGTTCTTTCATATTGTCATTTGCAACCGTACCATCCTGGACATTCTGATCTGAGAACCGGTTCAAATCTTCTACCGCATCCGCGATGACATTCTTATGACCTTCCAGTTCAGAAACTTTTCCGCTGACTTCTTCTATGATACTTCCTACCTTACCAAGCTCCTCATTCAGTGTGCCGAAAATAGTCTCTGTTTCTTTGATCTTATCATTCTGTCTGTTGAATGCTTCTGAAACTGTGCCTGCCGTTTCCACGCTGATGTTTGAATTTCCAATCAGATCGCTGACAATTTTATGTATCTTCTCTGTAGATTCCCTGGACTGATCTGCCAGTTCCCTGATCTGCTCTGCTACTACGGCAAATCCTTTTCCGTTTTCACCGGCTCTGGCTGCTTCTATACTGGCATTGAGTGCAAGCAGATTCGTCTGGCTTGAAATTCCTGCAATAATCTCCGTAACCTGACGGATTTCCTGGGCAGACTCATTTGTTTTTCTTGTCTGTTCACTTACCTCATCCATTGCCCTGCTGCTTTCCTTACTAATCTGAATCAGTTCTTTCATAATACCGGAGGCATGATCATTACATTGCAATGCCGTTTCCGCACTCTGCTTTAAATTTGCCATATTCTGATAAATCTGTTCGATCACACTAGCGATGGAGTCCGTCATTTCGCTTATGTTACGCACTTTTTCCGCCTGCACTTCCGTGTTTCCGATGATTTCTTCCACCGCTGCATTCGTACTGCCGGACACATGCTCCATCGAATCAAAAATCTTCTCAAATTCTTCTGAAACCTGCTCCAGTTCTGATGTCGCCAGCCGGATTGCCGATACTGTATCGGTCAGTCCACCAAATGTTTTCTGGATGTTTCTCATAAAAGCACCGATTTCATCCTCCCGCTCGGAAATCTTACTGATTCGCTGCTGAATCTTACTGTCTCCATCGCTCTGCCCGGTCATACCCGTAATAGCAGATCTGATCGGTTCTATAAGCGTCTTAATTCCCTGCAGTGTAATCAGAAAGATCAGGACAATAGCCACAATCGTCAATATAAATGCCAGTGTCAGACTGATTACATTATGCTGCAGCAATACCAGGATAACGATCTGAAAAATCAATATAGGAGCAAATATTCCCATGATTCCAAATATCAGCTTTATACTGCTGCCATTCTTCTTTTCTTCCATTTTCAATCCTCCATTTTATAATATCTTTTGTTATGGTCTTAATCCCATACCGCCTTCTAATGTAATGGTTTCACCATTCATATATTTGAAGTCCGGAGAAGCAAGCTGTACGCACGCCCTGCCGATTTCTTTCTCCACATCTCCGTAATGTCCTGCCGGCGGCATCTTTACATTTGCCTCAAAGGCTTCCGGATATGCATTTTTAAAGTTTTCCAACTGTGCTGTCCATGCAAGCGGGCATACCACATTGACATTAATGCCATCCCTGCCCCATTCTGTTGCTGCAACCCTGCTGAGGCCCCGGATTCCTTCCTTTGCGGCTGCATAGGCACACTGTCCGAAATTACCGAACAAACCTGCTCCGGATGCAAAATTAATGACCGTGCCCTTTGTTTCTTTTAAATACGGATAGCAGGCTTTCATATAATAAAATGTTGCATACAGGCCGGAATATACCGCCAGATCAAACTGTTCTTTTGTATGATCCGCCAAAGTAACACCGGATGCGGATGCCTGTGCATTATTGATTAACACATCAATTCTTCCAAACGCATCGATTGCCTGCTTTACCACTTCTGCCACAGCAGCTTCATTATCTGCTCCTGCATTAACATCTGCCTGGACTGCAAGCACTTTTACTCCGTACAGACGCTCCAGTTCTTCCTTTGCATCCTCAAGCTTCTTAACATTACGTCCGGTTAATACCAGATTTGCACCTTCCTTTGCATACGCAGTTGCAATTCCGTAACCAATGGAGCCGCAGCTTCCATCACTTAATACTGCTCTTCCTCCTCCTGTAATAATTGCTGTCTTTCCTTTTAAAAAACTCATATAATCTATCTCCTTTCCTGCTGCTTCATATAGCTGTAATTACTATCTGCCCTCCGTATTACTTTTATTGCAATTCTACTGCATATTATAATACTTTTGTGCAAAAATAGCAATCGTTATCTTAATTTCATATTCCTTTTAGACATTTTATATAACAAAACAGACAGAAGAATATTTCTTCTGTGAAACATTCTCCTGTCCGGTTCTTATTTATGGAATAATCCTTTTTTCTTTTTATCTTTCTTTGCACTTTCATCAATCATATCATTTCCTGATATTTTTGATGCTTCACCATCCATAGCTGCATCAAACGCAAGCAGAGCTTCTTTCTGTGCCGCATTCAGTTTTTCCGGAACCTGCACAACCAGTGTAACGTAATGATCGCCTCTCATATTCTTATTTCTCAGGGAAGGTACTCCTTTTCCTTTCAGCCGGATCTTTGTATCTGTCTGTGTACCTGCCTTGATTGGAAATAATACATCGCCGTCAATCGTGGTAATTCTCACATCACCGCCTAATGCAGCCTGTGCAAAGGAAATCGGGGCTGTAGAATAGAGGTTATAACCTTCACGCTGGAAAATCGCATGACGCATTACATTTACTTCTACCAGCAAATCACCTCTCGGTCCGCCATTTGATCCCGGCTCTCCTTTTCCTGCAATACGGATGCTCTGTCCGTCATCAATACCGGCAGGAATGGTTACCTGAATTTTCTTCCGGTTGCTGATATAACCTGTTCCTGCGCAATCCGGACATTTATCCTTAACAACTTTTCCGGTTCCATGACAGTCCGGACAGGTCTGGACACTTCGCATCGCACCAAAAAGCGACTGCTGTGTATACATTACCTGACCCTTGCCTCCGCACTTGCTGCAGGTTTCAGGCTGTGTTCCCTCTTTTGCACCTGTTCCGTGACATTTTGGACATTCATCCTTTAATGTGATATCGATTTCTTTTTCACAGCCGAATACAGCTTCTTCAAATCTAATTCTTACAGAAGTTCTCAAATTTGCACCCTTCATAGGTCCGTTTGAAGTTCTTCTTGAAGATCTTCCACCACCAAAAAAATCACCAAAAATATCGCCAAAGATATCACCCATATCACCACTGAAGTTGAAATCAAAACCACCTGCACCGCCGCCGGAAGCTCCATCAAATGCAGCATGACCATACTGATCATACTGTTTTCTCTTCTGTGGATCACTCAACACAGCATAGGCTTCGGATGCCTCTTTGAACTTTGCCTCTGCTTCCTTATCTCCCGGATTCATATCCGGATGGTATTTCTTTGCCAGCACACGGTATGCTTTCTTGATTGCAGCATCATCTGCATTTTTATCTACGCCTAATACTTCGTAGTAATCTCTCTTATCGGCCATAATTTCCTCACTTCCATTATTTTAAGTAAAAATATCATTATTCAAAGCATTTAAGGAATAGAGGCATATGCCCCTATTCCTTGCTGTTGACTATTATTCTCTGTATCTCTTTATACTTCCTTATAATCGCCATCTACTACATCATCATCTGCCGGTCCCTGATTCATATCCTGGGCTGCTCCACCCATATCCGGACCTGCTCCTGCAGAAGCCTGTGCCTGCTCATACATCTTTGTGAATAAGCTCTGTGCATCTGTCATTAATTTTTCTTTTGCAGCCTTGATTTCATCAATGTCAGAATCTGTCATTGTTTCCAGCTGTGATTTTGCAAGAATATCTTTTAATGACTGAAGGTCAGCTTCTACCGTACTCTTCTCACCGGCATCAATCTTGTCACCGGCTTCATTTAATGCCTTTTCTACCTGGAATACCATGGAATCAGCTTCATTTCTTGCATCGATGCCTTCCTTACGTTTCTTATCCTGTGCTTCGAATTCAGCAGCTTCTTTTACCGCTTTATCAATATCTGCATCTGACATATTTGAACCGGATGTGATTGTGATATGCTGTTCTTTTCCTGTTCCCAGATCCTTAGCAGATACATTTACGATACCATTTGCATCGATATCGAACGTAACTTCAATCTTAGGGATTCCTCTTGGAGCTGGAGCGATTCCGTCAAGTCTGAACTCACCCAGAAGCTTGTTGTCTTTTGCAAACTGTCTTTCACCCTGTACTACACGAATATCTACGGCACTCTGATTATCTGCTGCTGTTGAGAATACTTCGCTCTTCTTTGCAGGAATTGTTGTATTTCTTTCAATCAGTCTTGTTGCAATACCGCCCATTGTCTCGATAGATAAAGAAAGCGGAGTTACATCAAGAAGAAGGATATCACCGGCACCGGCATCACCTGCTAATTTACCACCCTGGATAGAAGCACCGATTGCAACACATTCATCCGGATTCAGGCTCTTGGAAGGTTCATGTCCTGTCAGCTGTTTTACTTTATCCTGTACAGCTGGAATTCTTGTAGAACCACCTACTAATAATACCTTTGAAAGTTCACTTGCATTTAATCCTGCATCTCTTAATGCGTTCTGAACCGGAGTTGCTGTTCTTTCTACCAAGTCATGTGTCAGTTCATCAAATTTAGCTCTTGTCAGGTTCATATCAAAGTGCTTTGGTCCATCCTGGTTTGCTGTGATAAACGGAAGGTTGATATTTGTTGTAGTTGCAGAAGATAATTCTTTCTTTGCCTTTTCTGCTGCTTCTCTTAATCTCTGGAGAGCCATCTTATCAGTAGATAAATCAATGCCTTCTGCTTTCTTGAATTCTTCAATCATGTAATCTGTGATTCTCTGGTCGAAGTCATCACCACCGAGTCTGTTATCACCGGCTGTTGCAAGTACTTCGATAACACCATCACCGATTTCAATGATAGATACATCGAATGTACCACCACCAAGGTCATATACCATGATCTTCTGTTCATTTTCATTGTCAAGACCATATGCAAGAGCTGCTGCGGTAGGCTCGTTGATGATTCTCTTTACATCAAGACCTGCGATCTTGCCGGCATCCTTTGTTGCCTGTCTCTGTGCGTCGTTGAAGTATGCAGGAACTGTGATAACTGCTTCTGTAACCTTTTCTCCGAGGTATCCTTCTGCATCAGCCTTTAATTTCTGAAGAATCATGGCTGAAATTTCCTGTGGAGAATATTTCTTATCATCGATTGTTACTTTATAATCAGTACCCATATGTCTCTTAATGGATGAAATGGTCTTTTCGGAGTTTGTAACAGCCTGACGCTTTGCAGGATCTCCGACAAGTCTTTCACCGGTCTTTGTAAATGCTACAACAGATGGTGTAGTTCTGATACCTTCTGTATTTGCGATAACGGTAGGTTTACCACCTTCCATAACTGCTACACATGAATTTGTTGTTCCTAAGTCAATACCAATAATCTTGCTCATAATTAAGCCTCCTATATCTAACTATCTGCTAAAACTAATTTGCTACCTTTACCATAGAGTGTCTTACAACGTTTTCTCTATACATATAACCCTTCTGGAATTCTTCCGCAACCACATTCTCTCCAAAACTTTCGTCCTCGATATGCATTACCGCATTGTGCAGATTCGGGTCAAATTCCTGTCCGAGTGCTTCAATTTGTTTCACACCAGCTTCTTCTAATGAAGTTACCAGCTGTTTATATACTTTATCCATTCCTTCAGCAAATCCGCTTCCTTTTTCTTCTTCCGGAACGGTTGCCAGACCGCGTTCAAAGCTGTCAATAATCGGAAGGATTTTTTCAATAATGGATTTTGCTCCTACTTCAAACATTGCTGTTTTTTCTTTTTCGGAACGTTTTCTGAAATTATCAAATTCAGCAAAAAGTCTGGTGTATTTATCATTCAGTTCTTCAATTTTTTCATCTTTCTTATCTTTTTTCTTCTTGAAGAACTTTCCACCTTCTTTTTTCTTATCCTCTGATTCTTCTATGGCTTCTTCCTTTTCTGTTTCTTCTGCTGCATCCGTCTGCTCTTCTGCATCAGAAGTTTCTGTACCGGCTTCTGCCTCATTCTCCTGAAGAACTTCTTCTGTTTCAGGAGTTTCTTCTTTTATCTCTTCTGCTTCTTTTACTGCCTTATCAGCCATTATATACCACCTTTCTTAAACTTCTTTTATTTCTATAATTTCTTATAAGCATCATCAAGCTGGTTCTTCACTGTTTTTAGCGTTTCAACCACCTTCTCATAATCCATCCGCTTAGGTCCTATTACACCGATGGTTCCTCTCATGCCATCTTCCAGCTCATATGTGGCAGTTACCACACTGCAGTCCTTCATGGACTGTACAGGGGTTTCATCTCCGATATATATCTGGATGGCATTTCCTTCCTCGCCATCATTGACATCCGCAATAAGATTTGTTAATAGTTTCTTTTCTTCCAGAGTACCAATCAGTCTGCTGGCATTTACACTGTCGCTCAGTTCCGGATATTTCAATATATTGGTCGCACCGCTTGTATATATCTCCATATCTTTCTCTGAATTAATGGCTTCTGCGATGGCATCCAGAACACTGCGGATAAGTTCGCTCTGTTCTCCCGCCTGCAATGTCATATTTGATATCATGCCCAGATTAATTTCTTCCAGTGTCAGACCATTCAAGGTACTGTTTAACAAAATATTGAGTTTTAAAATGGTTTCATTATTCAATGGGGCATTTACATTCAATATCTTGTTTTTAATGATATTTCCTTCCAGAACCAGAACACATAAGATCTGGTTCTCTTCCACGGAAGACAGCTGGATAAATTTTACTCTGTTAGTATGAAGTTTGGGAGTGGATATCATAGTTGCATAATTCGTATTATTTGCTAATACTTTGGCCATATTCTGGAGAAGTGTCTCTACCCGATCCACTTTCTCTACCAGGAAGTCTTTCATCGTGTCTAATTCTTTTTCTCTGCTGTCAAGTAATGTCTCCCGCTCCTTCATCATCTCATCCACATATACACGGTATCCCTTATCCGAAGGAATCCTGCCTGCCGATGTATGCGGCTGTAAGATATATCCCTGTTCTTCCAGATCCGCCATCTCATTCCGAATCGTAGCCGAACTCAGATTCAAATCCGTATACTTCGATATGGTTCTTGAGCCTACCGGTTCTCCGGTTTCAAGGTAATTCTTAACAATCGCCTGAAGGATCTTCATTTTTCTCTCGTCTAGTTCCATTACTTCACTTCCTTTTCTTTTTGTTAGCACTCATTTGGGTGGAGTGCTAACATTTGACCTAACAATAAAATAGCACTTTACTTCACTTATGTCAAGCACTTTTTTAAAGAAATTCAGAAAATATCAAATTACTTACATCAATTCCCTTTTCCGTCAGTCTGATTCTGTCATTTTCCCGGTTTAACAGCTCCTGCCCCACCAGCTTCCGGCAGGTTTCCCCGTAAACTTCTTCAAATTTTTTTCCAAATGTTTCTTCAAACTGTGCCACGGAGATTCCTTTCATCATACGCAGCCCCAGAAACATAAATTCTTCCATGCGTGCCTTTGGGGATAATATTTCCACTTCCTCATAGATTTCCGGAATATTGATATGTCCGGGATACTGCCGTCTAAGATAAGTTTCCATATGATCGGTATTTTTAAAACGCATTCCCTGCATCAGGGAAGATGCACCCAGTCCGATGCCCAGGTAATTTTTTCCGGTCCAGTAGGATGAATTATGCCTTGATTCATATCCCGGTCTGGCATAATTGGATATTTCATAACGTTCATATCCGTATCGCTGCAGAAAATGCTTTGTTTCATAATACATTTCCCGTTCGCAGTCCTCATCCGGAAGTATCAGTTTTCCTTCCTCATATAAACGGTAAAAGGGAGTCCCTTCTTCTATAATAAGACTGTATGCGGAGATGTGTTCCGGATGGAGAGCTGTAATTAATTCCAATGTTTTGCGGTAGGATTCCAGGGTCTGTCCGGGCAGTGCGGACATGATATCTACACTGATATTGGTAAATCCCATCTTTCGTGCCGCCTCGTAGCTTTTTACGAACTGCCCCGCACTGTGGATTCTTCCAAGCATCTTAAGTTCCTGATCCACTGCAGACTGCAGTCCCATGCTGAGCCTGTTGATTCCTATATTAATATAGGAAGAAAATTTTTCAGAATCCGCAGTTCCCGGATTACACTCTATGGTAATCTCCGGATGTTCTTCCAGTCGGAAGTTTTCCCGTATGGAATTTAATATTTCTTCTATATATATAGCAGGAAGTACGGACGGTGTACCTCCACCGAAATAAATCGTGGAAACCTCTCCACAGCCATGCCATGCCCGAATCTCCCGCAGCACAGCTTCCACATACTCTTTCATTCGTGATTTATCCGCAAACGACAGAAAATCACAGTAACGGCACTTCTGTACACAGAACGGAATATGGACGTAGATGCCGAAGGAATCTGTTTTACACATATCGTTTTCCTTTCTTTTATGACATAAGAAGCAGGTAATGGCTACCTGCTTCTTCCAGTCTGTTTTATTATGTTTCTTATTTATCATCATCCAGCTTTAATACGCTCATGAATGCCTTCTGTGGAATCTCTACATTTCCGACCTGACGCATCCTCTTCTTTCCCTCTTTCTGCTTCTCTAAGAGTTTTCTCTTTCGGGAAATATCACCGCCATAACATTTTGCAAGGACATCTTTTCTCATTGCCTTTACAGTTTCCCTTGCGATGATTTTACTTCCGATGGCTGCCTGAATCGGGATTTCAAATAAATGTCTCGGAATCTCCTCTTTTAATTTCTCGCACATCTTTCTTCCACGCTCATATGCAGTATCGGCATGTACAATGAAGGACAGTGCATCGACTTCTTCCTTATTAATCAGAATATCCAGCTTAACCAGTTCAGATCGCTCATATCCTTTCATTTCATAATCAAATGACGCATATCCTCTCGAACGTGATTTCAGTGCATCAAAGAAATCGTAAATAATTTCATTCAGCGGGAGTTCATATTTTAACAATGCCCTTGTTCCCTCGATATAATCCATGGAGATATACTTTCCACGTCTTTCCTGGCAAAGTTCCATAATTGAACCGATAAATTCGGTTGTTACCATGATTTCTGCTTCCACGACAGGTTCTTCCATATATTCAATCTCGGACGGATTCGGAAGATTGGATGGATTGGTCAGTTCCATGACTGTTCCGTCCGTCTTGTATACTTTATAAATAACACCCGGTGCAGTTGTTACAAGATCGAGATTGTATTCTCTTTCCAGTCTTTCCTGAATGATTTCAAGATGCAGCAGTCCCAGAAATCCACAGCGGAAACCAAATCCCAGTGCAACGGAGGTTTCCGGCTCATAGGATAAAGAGGCATCATTTAATTGCAATTTTTCCAGTGCATCACGGAGATCCGGATATTTCGCCCCGTCTGCCGGATAAAGTCCGCAATATACCATCGGATTTACTTTTTTATATCCCGGAAGTGGCTCTTCACACGGACGATCCTGATCGGTAATGGTATCACCCACCATGGTGTCACGCACATTTTTAATGCTGGCGGTAACATAGCCTACCATGCCGGCACTCAGTTCCTCACACGGAATAAACTGTCCTGCCCCGAAATATCCAACTTCCACGACCTGCTCCACGGCTTCCGTTGCCATCATGCGGATCTGCATACCCGGCCGTATCGTTCCGTTTTTGACACGGCAGAAGATGATGACACCCTTATAGGAATCATACAGGCTGTCAAAAATCAATGCCTGCAGCGGAGCATCGGCATCCCCTGTCGGAGCCGGTATCTTATGCACGATTGCCTCCAGCACATCTTCCACATTCTGTCCGGTCTTTGCAGAAATACGCGGGGCATCCTGTGCTTCTATGCCGATCACATCTTCTATCTCCTCAATTACTCTGTCCGGATCTGCACTCGGCAGGTCGATTTTATTAATAACCGGTATCACATCCAGATCATGATCCAATGCCAGATACACATTCGCCAATGTCTGTGCTTCTACACCCTGTGCTGCATCCACGATGAGGATTGCACCGTCACAGGCTGCCAGGCTTCTTGATACTTCGTAATTAAAATCCACATGTCCCGGAGTATCAATCAGATTGAAGATATATTCTTCTCCGTCCTTCGCTGTATACACGGTACGGACTGCCTGTGCCTTGATGGTAATCCCTCTCTCTCTCTCAAGTTCCATATTATCCAGTACCTGTTCCTGCATTTCCCTGTTCGTGAGCAGTCCTGTCTTTTCTATAATTCTGTCTGCAAGTGTAGACTTTCCATGATCAATATGGGCTACAATACAGAAGTTTCTAATCTTATCCTGATTTATCTTAGACATTCTTTTATACCTTTCTTAAATTCCAGATTATGACCTCTGTATCATAACATTTTCCTTTGTTTTCTGTCAACTCTTTCTTTCATCTATATGATATAGTCAATTCCTTTTTATATTGGCAAAACACAATATATAGTCGTTTTTCATTTTTTAATAACAATATTTTGTATTTGTCATAGACAAATAGTTTTGCAGGTGCTATAATACATAGGTGCCGCCAGCATATGCTGGTGGTATTAAAATGTAAAAAATTTTTTCTAAAAGTAATTATGAGGTGAAAGAATGAAGGTTATTAAACGAGATGGCAGGCATGCTGATTACGAAAGAAATAAAATATTTATTGCCATTCAGAAGGCAAATGAAAGTGTGGACAGCCATGACCGGATTGATGATGATCAGATCTTTAACATTATTGCATCAATCGAAGCACGCGGCGATGAAGTAATGCCTGTGGAAACAATTCAGGATTACATCGAACAGAAATTAATGGAAATTAAAAAATATAATCTGGCAAAGGCCTATATTAAATACCGCTATACCAGAGAACTTGTCCGCAAATCAAACACAACGGATGATTCGATCATGAGTCTGATTAAAAACAGCAATAAAGAATTGAAAGAAGAAAATTCCAATAAAAATGCAACACTTGCTTCTACCCAGCGTGATTACATGGCAGGCGAAGTCAGCAAGGATATCACAAAAAGAATTCTTCTCCCTGCCAAGATTGTCAAAGCCCATGAAGACGGAGTCATTCATTTTCATGACATGGATTATTTTATCCAGCCAATCTTTAACTGCTGCCTGGTAAATATCGGCGATATGCTTGATAACGGCACTGTTATGAACAATAAACTGATTGAAAGCCCAAAGAGTTTTAAAGTTGCCTGTACGGTTATGACACAGATTATTGCGGCCGTTGCCTCAAACCAGTACGGTGGACAATCCGTAAACATTTCCCACCTTGGTAAATATCTCCGCAAAAGTGCGGAAAAATATCGCAGACATTATACTGAAATGCTCGCAGCAAACAACTCATCTGAAATGATTGACAAACTTGTAAACGATCGTGTAAAGTCTGAATTAAAAGATGGTGTACAGACCATGCAGTACCAGATTAATACACTCATGACAACCAACGGGCAGTCCCCTTTCGTTACCTTATTTATGTATATCGAGGACGGATATGAATATGAAACCGAAGTTGCCATGATTATCGAAGAAATCTTAAAGCAGCGTCTGGAAGGTATCAAAAATGAAAAAGGCATTTATGTAACACCTGCTTTTCCGAAATTAATCTATGTACTGGATGAAAATAACTGCTTAAATGGCGGAAAATACGATTATATTACCAGACTTGCCGTACAGTGTTCTGCGAAAAGAATGTACCCGGATTATATTTCTGCCAAAAAGATGCGGGAAAATTATGAAGGCAATGTATTCTCCTGTATGGGCTGCCGCAGCTTCTTAAGTCCGTGGAAAGATGAAAATGGAAATTATAAATGGGAAGGCCGCTTTAACCAGGGTGTTGTAAGCCTTAACCTGCCGCAGATCGGTATTCTTGCCGAAGGAGATGAAGAAAAGTTCTGGCCGTTATTTGAAGAACGTCTCTCCCTCTGCTTCGATGCACTGATGTGCCGCCACCATGCACTGGAAGGCACTGTGTCCGATGTCAGCCCGATTCACTGGCAGTATGGTGCGATTGCACGTCTTGAAAAAGGCGAAAAGATCGATAAGCTTCTCCATGGCGGATACTCTACCATTTCCCTCGGATATATCGGTTTATACGAAGTGACCAAATTAATGACCGGTGTCAGCCATACCGATCCGAAAGGTGTGGAATTTGCCCGCAAAGTCATGAACCGGCTGCGTGAAGCTACGGATACCTGGAAGAAAAATACCGGCATCGGCTTTGGTCTCTATGGAACACCGGCAGAAAGCCTCTGTTACCGTTTTGCAAAGATTGACAAGGATCGGTTCGGCAGTATTCCCGATATTACGGACAAGGGTTATTATACAAACTCCTACCATGTCGATGTCCGCGAAAAAATAGATGCTTTTGAAAAATTTGAATTTGAGAGCCAGTTCCAGAACATTTCAAACGGCGGAGCTATTTCCTATGTTGAAATTCCAAATATGAGAAATAACCTCGAAGCTCTGGAGCAGATTGTAAAATTCATCTATAACAATATCCAGTATGCGGAATTCAATACAAAATCCGATTACTGCCAGGTCTGCGGCTACGATGGCGAAATCACCATCAACGATAATTTTGAATGGGAATGTCCACAGTGCCACAACAAAGATCAGCAGAAAATGAATGTCACAAGACGTACCTGCGGTTATCTTGGCGAAAACTTCTGGAATGTAGGAAAAACAAAAGAAATCAAATCCAGAGTCCTTCATGTGTAATATCTTAATAGAAAAACAGAGATTTCACCTCACAGCGAAATCTCTGTTTTTTATTACTTGTTTACTTCTGTCTCTGTCCGTCCCAGAGAACAATTTTCCCTGCCTGCAGGGAATCCTGTACCATAATGATTCGCTGGTTAGAAGATCCCTTAAACCTTAACGAAAGATTATGGTTTTCTTCCTGATATTCCCCGTCCACCAGTACATCAAGGTAAGAAAGGATTTCCTTTGTCTCCGGAATTTCTTCCATCATTCTTCCCAGCACATCTTTTTCAAAATCATATCCGGTATAACACCAGATGGATTTCTCCGGACATACTTCTTTCATTCTGCGAAGCAACGGAAGAATGCCTTTCTGGTTCTCCGGCTCTAACGGCTCTCCACCGAGCAGGGACAGTCCGGCGATGTATTCTCCGCTGACATAATTTACAATCATCTCAATTTCTTTGTCCGTAAATGGCTTTCCGTACCCGAAATCCCATGCTTCCTGATTGAAACAGTTCTTACAATAATGGGTACATCCGCTGACAAACAGGGACATCCGCACTCCCGGCCCGTTTGCCACATCCATTCGTTTTATTGATGCATAATTCATTTTATTCCTACTTTCGTCCGGTCGAGCCAAAGCCGCCTTCTCCTCTGACCGTATCGGATAATTCCTCTGTTTCCTCAAATACCGCTGTGAGATATGGTGTAATAACAAGCTGTGCCACTCTTTCTCCCGGTTCTATCTCAACCGCCTGGGAAGAATGATTGTATAAAGCAACCATAATCTCACCACGATAGTCTGCGTCAATGACACCTACTTTATTTGCCGGTGCAAGCCCTTTCTTACATGCCAGTCCGCTTCTTGCATAGACCAGTCCGGCATAGCCTGCCGGTACTTCCAATGCCAGTCCTGTCTGAACAAACTCCGTTGCCCCCGGCTCCACCGTCACCGCGTTGCACGCATACAAATCCGCCCCTGCCGCATAATCACTTCCATATGACGGCAACACCGCATTCTCTCTCAGCTTCTTCACTCTTACTGTCTGTGTCATATTCCATTCTCCTTTTCTTTTCAACTTATCTGGCTAATTACGAAACTAATAATTTATCTTTATTGTATATGCAAATCAAACAATTACCTATTGTTTTTTATTATACCATATTTAATATTCACTCTCAACCTCTATCCGGCTTCCTTCTCTCGTCTTTTTCACCCGAATCTGCTGTGGGATATTTTCCACCAGTTCTTCCCTGTGGCTGATAATACCGACAAGTTTATTTTTTTCCGAAAGATGTGTCAGGATTTCCATGGCATTTTCCATCGATTTGCGGTCAAGTGTCCCAAATCCCTCGTCCACAAATAAGGCATCCATCTGAATCCCGCCAAGACTTGATGATATACTGTCTGACAGTCCCAGTGCAAGACTTAACGATGCCTTGAAGCTTTCCCCTCCTGACAGGTTGCCGACCGGCCGTCTGTGTCCGGTATAGTGGTCGAGTACTTCCAAATCCAGAAATGTATTGCTTCTTCTGCCCGCATTGTCCTGCTGCCGGTACAGTTCATACTGCCCATCGCTCATCGGCAGAAGACGTTTGTTTGCCGCCAGAATAATACGGTCAAAACCGGCTGCCTGCACATACTGCTCCAGTGTAATTTTTCCGTTTCCGGTCTGTCCCCTGACAAGCTGATACAGTCTGGTACAGACCAGATATTCTTTCTTTGCCTGTTCCAGTTCCGCTCTCCTGCTTTCAATATTCTTCTTCTTTTCCTGATTATTTTTTATGCGGAATACGATCTCATTTTCCTTCCGGTACAACTCTTCCCTGTTTGCTTCCTGTACGCAGACCTCCCGCTGCAGTTTCTCCGCATCTATATATTCTTTTCCTTCTGCCTCTTTCTGTGCCTGTTCTAACTGTACCTCATTTGTCCTTACTCTCAGCCGGTAATCATTTATCTGCTGTTCTTCCCTGGCAATTTTCTCCTCAGAAACAGCATATCCACACAGTTCCTCTTCAGATGCAAATACCGAGGACTGCATGATTTCCTGTAGCCTGTTTCCCAGTTCTGTTTCTTCCCTGTTCTGTGTCTGCCGTCCGTCTTCCAGCATTTCCAGTACGGAACGGATGCTGGTAATCTCCCGCTCCAGCACCTGCTTCTGCTTTTCTGAAGTTTTAAATGTCTGTTCCATTATTTCTGCCTGTACTTCTGCCTGTTTTCCCTCTTGTTCTGCATACTCCCAGCACTCATAACTTAATGTTCCGAGTGCTTCGGATAACACTCTGCATTCGGTTATCTGCTGCTCTTTTTTCTGTTTTTTCTCTGTGAGATTTTTCCTCATCTCACGGATTTCATCCAACCGCATGCCACGGCACTGCTCCAGTTCCTGCTCTGCCTGCACCAGAACCTGACATTCTTTCTCCAGAGATTTTATTTTCCGCACACTGCTCACTTTTCTGTTCTCTGCTTCCGCATAAATGTTCTGCAGCATAGAAAACAGAACGGACATTTCTTCTTCCGTTTCCTGATTTTCTTTTCTGCCGGACATTCTTATGCAATCCAGTATATTCGCCCGCAGCTGTTTCTCCTGCTGCTCCAGTGCTGCCTTTTCTGCTTCTGCATCTTTCAGTGCTGATTCCTTCTGCCCCTGCATTTTTTCTTCCGCCAGCCGCAGGCTTTTTACCTCGTCCTCACTGACCGATTTATCCGGCAGTCTTGCCGGATCCGGATGATGCAGAGAACCACAGACCGGACATTTCCTGCCTTCTATAAGACGTTCCGCCAGAATACCTGCCCGACAACTTTCCAGTATTTCTTCCGCTTCTATCCGCTCTGTATTTGATTTCTTATATCTGCTCTGTGCTTCCGCAAATTTTTCCTGCTTTTCCTGCAAAACTCTTTCCCTGTTCTGATATTGTGGAATCTCATCTTTCTGAATCCGCTCACATTCCCGGATAAATTCTGAAAGCTTCTCTGACTGATTTTTTTCTCCTGTCAGTTCTTCCGGCAGAGTCTTATTTCGTACAAGCATTTCCTGCAGTGTTTCTATTTTCTGTTTCAGTTCCAGTTCCGCGTTCTCCAGTTCAGCTTCCTGTATAGAAAAACTGTCATGTTCCTCTGTAAGCTGCATTAATTCCTGCTGCAACTGTTCCTGCTTCTCATATTTTTCCTTTTCCTCATAAATCCGTTCTGCTTTTTTTCTCAGTTTCTCCGCCTCCGGCAGTTCTTCTTCTGCCCTCAGGCACTGCTCCCTGATCTGATCCAGACAATACTGCATCTGCTCCATTTCCTGCGTCTGCTCCTGTATCTGATTTATGGTCTGTGCAAGCTGTGTTTCTTTTTTCTTCCACTCCTGATAAACCGGATAAATGATGCGGGAAGCAGACTTCTGCTTTTCCACTCTGTCTCGGATATCCTGGACAGACTTTTCCTCTTCCATCAGAATATCCCTCTGTTTCTCTGCTTTTTCAAGTCTGCTGACACAGGCATTATTCATCTCTGCCAGTGCCAGTTTTTCCCTAAGCCGGTTTGTTTCCGCCTCTGCCTGCTTCCGTTCCTGCGTGATCTGTTCCAGCCGGACAGAATCTCTCTGCTGAATCTTTACAATCATATCCACAAGCTCTTCCATATTCCAGGCACTGCCGGAATTTTCTGCCCGTTTCTGCAGTTCCTGCCATTCCCCGATGCTTTCATCCGCCGGATCAGCCAAAACATCACCAAAATACTGAACTACACTGTTTTCCAGTGTTACTTTCTTTTTATATGCCGTATCCATACGATTTTTCAGTTTTATTTCTATTGCCTTATAGCCGTCTGTCTGAAACAGTGTCCGCAAAATCTCCGTTCTCTGCTCCGTCTTTGCATTCAACAGTCCCCAGAATTCTCCCTGTGCAATCATTGCAATCTGTTTAAACTGCCTGTCATTAATATGCAATATTTCGTGAATAGCATGATTCACCTGTGTAATTCCTTCAATGGGCGGCTTGTCATCCTCATAAAGCACCGCACTCTCCTTCTCCGTAATCACACCTTTTCCCCGCTGTTTCTTTCTCTCGTATGACGGCTGTCTCCACACATGGTATTTCCGCCCCTGATGGGAAAAATAAAAATCTACATAGCTTTTATCCGTGTCCTTTGCATACTCACTGCGCAGATTCTTTGTATCCCGGTATGTTCCGCTGGTTGTCCCGTACAATGCAAAACAAATGGCATCAAATATTGTGGTTTTTCCGGATCCGGTATCCCCTGCTATCAGAAACAGTCCCCTCTCTTCAAATTTTTCAAAATTAATTTCAGGGGTTACTCCTGCATACGGTCCAAATGCACTGATGATTAATTTAATCGGCTTCATTGATAATCCCCGCCTCCTCTGCTGCCTGCTTCATAACTTCCATCTCTTCACTGCTGATTTCACAACCATACATCAGGCAGTAAAAATCCTCTATCAGTTCACCAAAGGATTTCTTCTCTATCCCGGCAGATAAATCTATCTCATTAATCTCCCTCGTGTGTGAATTATCGTAATCAATCTTTACGATATTGGGATAATACTGCCGGAAAATCCCCATGACATCATTGATAACATCCTCATCCGTAATTGTCGCATAGATAAAATCTTCTGTGTTTCCAACATTCTCCCTGTTTAAAAGTTCTTCCACTGTTCCCCGGATATGGCGCACATCCCGTTTTGGCTCTAATGGAATCAGCTCCAGCCGTACTTCCCCTTTCTGTCCAAGCGTAATCAGCGGCACAGATTTTTCATTGCCGGCTTCACTCAGCGAATATTTCAGCGGAGAACCGCAGTACCGTACTTCATCCCTGCCAATTCTCTGCGGTGCATGAATATGTCCCAATGCCACATAATCAAAATCATGAAAACAGTCGTATCCTATCTTTTCTACCAGTCCCACACTCTGAACCGCCGCAGTCTCCGAACCCGCACAGTCCGGATCCATGCCTTTTCCTGCCACGAACTGGTGTGCGACCAGTATATTCCGCCTGCTTTTATCTACCCCTGCCGTTTCAAGCACGGTCCGCACTGCGGTTTCATAATCACGGATATTTTTGTCCGGAAAGAAATGTCTTACCTGCGAAGCCTTTACAAACGGAAGCAGCCAGACATTCACTTCCCCATATTCATCCATCAGTGTCCTGTGGTACAGCTCTCCCTGATATACCGCTGAAATAAAGATCTTGTTTTTCTGAAACAATTCACTTCCGTAATTCAGCCGGTCGTCTGAATCATGATTCCCGCTGATTATAAATGTTTTTACCCCAAGTTCCGCCAATTCACAAAGAAACTCATCCAGAAGTCTTGTCGCAGACTCACTCGGTACTGCCTTGTCATACACATCTCCCGCAATCAGTACGGCATCCACCGACTCCTTCTTTATGAGTTGCAGAATCTGTTTTAAAATATATCTCTGATCCTCCGCAAGGTCATATTCCCCCAGCGATTTTCCCAGATGTAAATCTCCCAAATGTATCAATTTCATAATTTCATTTCATCCTTTATTTCTTTAGGCAGTCATGCAGAAAATACATTGCCATAGCTTCCATTCTTCTGTTTCCTTCTTCCGAAAAACCATGTCCTTCATGTGCAAATGTTTCCAGTCTTGCATTTCTATAAGTTTTCTCTGCCCATTCCGCATATGCATATGGAACAACCGCATCCTCCGTACCATGCATAATAAGCACATTGCTGCTATATTTTCCAATCAGCTGACTGAGTTTTAGTCCATGAATTGCTTCAAAAAATCTTCTCCCAAGCATCATTCCCCACAATTCTTCACAATCCGGAATATCTTCCTCTTTTGGAAAACGTTCCTGCCAGTTATCTAGAATACATAATGCAGGATACAAAAGAATCAGTCCCTGTATATCTTCTTTCATATTTTCTGCAGTCATAGCGGAAACCATCCCTCCCTGACTTGCACCAAACAAAAAGATTTTTTCCGTTTCTGTCCATTGTTTTACTTCATTTACAATCGCTGTCAAATCTTCCTCTTCTGTAAAAAGTGTCATGTTCCGTGTTCCAAATCCACTCTCATCGCGTGTACTTCCACCACAGAATGTATGGCACACAGCCCCGATTCCATTCTCAGCAAAATATTTTGCTGAAATTTCAAAATCCGACTTATGTCCATTATATCCATGGCTGAAAATAACAACCGGATATTTGTCAAGCCCGTCCGGTCTGTAGCACACAACATCACTGCACCTTCCATTATGTAAAATTTTTAATTCATTTATCTTCATAATAAATCCTCCAAAGTTTTTTCTGTCTTTTTAATTTTCTGACTTTTTCCTTAAAGCCGTAAAAATTACTATTGTATATAGTGTATAAATAATCCGCACTTTTTTCAAGTATTTTTTACAGTTTCTTTGATAGTCAGAAGTGCCTCTGACTACCATGTGACTACCAAAGAAACACTACATTACACCCCGAAACCACATATAACAAAAACCTCCCAAATGCTCATTTTATAAGCATTTGAGAGGTTTTTTCAGTAATGAGACACCGGGGAATCGAACCCCGGACAACTTGATTAAAAGTTTTTTAGTCTATTAGTGTTAGATAATTTTGTTGTGCTGGTCCTTCATCCAGCTGCATCTATTTTATTTTATGTTTATTTTTCCATGATTGTCTTCTATTTTTACTTTATTCAATTCTATTGTCCTGTTTTCTTTCTCCCAGTCCTTTACATATTTTTTCAAAGCATATTCCACTTCTTTGTTTCGGGTTCTGCAATTTTCATCCGCTATTATTGCAAGTTTCTCCAGAATGGTTGTATCTTCAATTCTGAAACCTGTTACTTTTGTCCTATTAGCTCCCATGTTATCATCTCCTGTTTGTTCTAATTTCAAATTAACTGCTTGACAACTGCTGGTTAAAGTGCTAATATGTATCTAGTAGTTAATTAGCAGTTAACTGCTAGTAATTTTATAGTTCGGTTGGTTGCTGTGGGGCTGCCTTGTTGGTACCGACTAAAAGCCTTTACCTGTAAAATTGCGTTGTAAGAGTTAAAAGTTATGTGATAATGTTTTTATTTATTAACTATAACATAACTTTTAGCTTATTGCAAGATGTTCAAGCGGGATTGTTTGCTGGTGGCATTGGTAAACCAGAAGATGCAAAAATATAAAGAGGTGTTATATATGAAAGATGGTAAAAAAGCCATATCTGATAAACTTTATAGATTACTGGATGAAAATTATGATATTCAAACGTGTTGCAACTGTTCGGAAGAAGAATTTTATGAAGAGTTCAAAGAAGCACTGTATGATTTTTCTTTAGTTCCGGCGGCTGCCATTATTGAATAGGCTGAGCCTGTAAGGTAACGGCTTGTCAGGGGGGGGTATGAAAAACGGGTATTCAAACGGCTAGGGGGATTGAAACAAAAAAAAGAAAAGAGTGGTTACATGGAAGAATTAACATTGACACCAAACGGAGAAAAAGTTCTTTGTAAAACAATGAATTATTTCAAGCTGGAAGTAAGCCGCTTGTATGATACCTTTCAGACTTGCAAAAAGGAAGATAAAGCAACTGCTATCGCAGCAGCCAGGGATGAGCTCGCAGCGATTGAACAGTTTCTCTATATCCTGAACAGCATGAAAGATATTAATGCAGAAGAACGGCTTTATATCAGAAAGAAATTATATACAGAATTTTATGAATTTGTAGAGCAGTACAGGAGGTAGAAAAAATGTATACATTATTAGGTTATAGAAGATTTCATAGTGATAAAACGGATGAGGATTATTGCACCGCAAGCTTCATTTCTAAATTAAGTAAGAGGGATGAAAAAAGCGGTTTTGTCGGACAGAAAACTTCGGAAATTTTTTTAAGCGGAGATGATGAATTTTATGACTACTTAAAACCGGAACACGTTGGAAAGAAATTTAACATTATGCTGGGGTTAGACAAGGAAGTTGTCGCTATGGAGTGCGTGGAAAAATAATGGAAATTGATGTAATCGGTTGTTTGGCTGTTGTGGTGTTTGCTCTGGGTGTGAATGCCGGTGTGCAGCTTGGTACAATACTGTGGAGCAGAATGGGAAAATGACCTATGAAGATTTTGTTGAGATATTTGTTACTGGTTTAACCAGTGGCTTGATAATATCTGTAATTCCGTTTTTGGCGGGGTTGCTAATTAATTTATTTTTTAAACTTACAAAGAAATAGAAAAGAGGTGTGAATATGGAAGCTTTAACAACTGCTTTAGTTACCGGTTTGGGGGGTGTTGCCGACAATATGTTAGGAACAATCGGCTCCATCGTTCCGGTTGCTCTGCCTGTCATGGGTGGTATTGCTGTCCTTACGATTGGACTGCGGACATTTCGTAAGGTTGGAAAATAGAATACCGGGGGCTGTAAGGAAAACTTACAGCCTTTTTTTTATCCTTAAAAGGAGGCTTTATGAAAAAGAAATCTATTGTTTTTGTGCTGCTGTCTGCATTGTGTTTTTGTATGCTGCATCCCATCCGGGCGGAAGCTGTCGGAAGCAATGCTCTGGGTGTGATCGGGGATGTTCTGGGAATTGTTGTGGATGTTGTGAGGGATTCTGCAACACAGAAAGAACTGGATGCAATTAACAACAAGCTGGAAAATAATATTGCTGTTACGGATGAAGAGATAACTAACATTATGAACAGTTTGCAGAATTTGACCTACAGCGGTTCCGGTGCGTTGATGAAGAGCTTTTCCGGCATTGCTAAAAATAATTACAGTACTTCCTGGCGTAGTTACAATGTTACGGCAAAAGTTTCAAATGACTTTTCTTACTTCTGCTGGGTGGATAATGTTTTGTACTGTTGTGCCCTTGATAAAGATTGTGCTTATCAGGTTACTGTCCATGCGGATGAAAGTAACTGGGATTACTCCGGCGGCAGCTCCAGTAATACATCATATGGAACAATACACTATTTAAAAGTTGGTTATAAAGCGAGTGAATACTATGGTTATACGGTTACGGATTATCAGAATACGGTAATTGGTGCTTTTGGCTCTTTTCAGGAAGTCGCGAAAGCAATTTCTTCTTCCCGCCGGGTTGTTGCAAATTATTCGACAGTGCAACAAAATTATTCAAATGGATATACAAGTTTGAGAGTTTCCGGCAACTATCAGGCGGATGATAAGACACTTTCTGATTATGATTATGACTGGAGTGCTTATCTGAAAGCTCATGGCCTTACGATTACATCTGTAAATCAGGATGGCGATGTCGTAAATAACTATAATTACGGAAGTGAACCGCCGACAGAACAGCCAACGGAACAGCCAACAGAACAACCAACGGAACAGCCAACAGAACAACCAACGGATATAATTAACCCAGATGATTTTGATCCGGGAGATTATAAAGTCAGTATTGCGGATAAGTTTCCTTTCTGCATTCCATTTGATATTTATGACCTTTTATCCTGTTTTGCTGCTGAACCGGAAGCTCCATGTTTTAAGTGGATTATTCCCCTCTCTGCTGTTGGGTTAAAAGATTATGAAGTTGTGATTGATTTAAAACAGTTTGATTCGGTTGCCCTGATTTGCCGCAGGATGGAACTGCTTTCATTTTGTGTCGGGCTTGCGTTAGTTACAAAAAATTTGATTAAATAGGAGGAATTATGCACGCATTACAGATATTGACCGTTTTAGCAGAAAAAGTAATTTCCTGCTTTCCGGATGATCCGTTTACAGATTTTCTTGATACGTTTTCTGATTTGCCTTTTCTATCTTACCTGAACTGGTTTCTTCCGGTAAAGGATATTTTAATTGTTTTTGCTGTCTGGCTTGGTGCCGTTGGCAGTTACTATGCCTATAGTTTCATTGCGCGTCATATTAAAATAATCGGAGGTGGTGAGTAATGATAACATTATTCAGTGGAACTCCCGGAAGCGGGAAAAGCCTGCATGTTGCCAAGCTCTTACTTGAGAAAATTACTTACCAGAAGAAGCTTATTATTACAAATTATCCGGTAAATCTGGATTTTATAAAACGCAGCAGATGTAAGGTTGTCGTGCTGGACAACCAGACGCTTACCTGTGATATGCTTGAATGGATTTCTTCCCGCTGGTGGTTTAAAGGGAAACCGATTCAGGAAGGCGGTATCATCTGTGTAATTGATGAGGCGCAGCTTTTATTTAACGCAAGGGAGTGGAGCAAGTCCGGACGTTCTGACTGGATTAGTCTGTTCACGCAGCAGCGGAAATATGGGATTGATTTTTATTTAATCGCACAGTTTGACCGGATGCTGGACAGACAGATTCGCAGCTTAATTGAATATGAATACGTTCATCGCAAAATGAGTAACTGCGGATTCTGGGGACGTTTCTATTCTGCTCTGCTGGGTGGGAAAGTGTTTGTTGCGGTCAAGCGGTGGTATCCGTTAAAAGAACGGATTGGTGCGGAGTATTTTCGTTTCAGGAAGAAGTATGGAAAATTTTATGATACACATACCCTGTTTCATTAGTGTTGCGGGGTGCTGTGGTGGATGTCTGGGATGGGTTGGGGACCTGTTGCAGACATCCACCACTTGCCCCCGCTATACTAATAGGGGGGCAAGAAATAATTAGAAAAGTGGCGGCAAGCCTTAAAAAATAAGGGTTTGATTGTTTTTAAAATTTTAGAAAAAGGAGTTAAAAAAATGTATGAATATAATGGATTAAAAATTAGTTGTGACTGGTTGGATTTTACAGTGGATGCTGTGGATCCATATATAGTTATGGACATGTTTGGATTGGTTCCGGATGTGTTCCAGAAGTTGCAGCATGGCAGTCTTGGCTATTCTGGAATGTTCCGGTGTAAAAATTCAGAAATTACATTGTTGTACGATGGTGCTGTAGAAATGGGTGTGCATGTACAAGTTAAAGGCTCTGCAATTTCTTACTTCATCGATTGTTTCCGGGAAACATTAAAAGATCCGGATCTTACTCCCTGGGGAACAAAAAGTTATATTTATAAAAATTTTGAAGATATAGATAATTTATTTAAAATTTTGTTTGAAAAAATTTGTGAAAATGGCTGGATCACCCGGCTGGATCTTGCACTGGATGACGTTGGTGTTAATTATTACACCTGTAGACAGGTTCACAACTTTTTAAAAAGGGGGGAATATGTTAGTCGGGTGAAGTGTTGGGATGTGCATATTCCACACAACCGCTCCGGGGAAGAAACAGGTTATACTGTTTATCTTGGAAGTCCTAGAAATAGTAGGATGTTTTTAAGGATTTATGATAAAAAGAAAGAGCTTAAGAAAGATAAAATTCCTGATTGGATAAGGTGGGAATTGGTGTTAAAAGATGAGCGAGCGCAAAATTTTGCAAGTTATATAATTTCTGGAATGGATTTTGCAAGTGCTGCAGCTGCTTGTCTGAATAGTATTGTGCGTTTTATTAATTTAACAAGTTCTAACAGAAGTTATTGCAAAACAAAAAAGAAATGGGAAAAATTAATTGGTGAAGTTGGAAAATTAAAATTAACTACCAGCAAGTCGAAACGAACAGTAGATTCTGCTGCAGATTGGATAAATAGGCAGTGTGCGCCTACAATAGCCGGCCTAGTTGCCGCGAATGGTGGCAGCATGGAATTTTTAACTAGAAACTTGATGGAACATTTTGAACGATTGTCTGCGAAAGACAAAGAAATGTTTCTAAATTATTTTAAAGGAGATGAAGATGTTAATTAGTGATTGTATGGAAGAATTTAAAAATTATGTACAAAGCTATTGTGCAGATGCTACTGTGGAATATTACATACTTAACTTACATTTTCTGGAAAGATATATTTTGGAAAGATACGGTACTCTTGAAATAGACATCAATGTATTGCAGAAAAAAGACTTTGTGAATTACATTACCTATCATAAAAATAGAAAAGTGAAAAATACATCTGTTCGGACCTATGCTAGGGCGGTAAAAGTATTTCTAAAATATTGTTATAATGAAGGATATCTTTTGACTGACATAACTAGAAATGTCAAATATCCAAAAGCAGATAATTCTGCAATCGTTCCTTTATCCCGGGAACGGGTTGAACTTCTGGAGGATAAAATTATGCGTACTTGTCTGCCTGAAAGAAATCTTTGTATTTTTCATTTGATGTTGGATTGTGGGTTGCGGCTCAGTGAAGTGGTAAATTTGAATTATTGCGATATTGATTTTGACAATCATCTTTTGATTTTGAGAAATTGTAAGAATAATAAAAACAGGATGCTTCCTCTTCCTGGTAGTGTGGAAAATCTTCTGATAGATTATGCAGGATCCATACATCGTTATCCAGGAACATATGACTATGGAGATTGTGTATTTCTTGAGAATGATTTAAAAAAGAGAATATCTAAAAATGCAATTTCGTTAATGTTTAGTAAGCTGAAGGTTGTTGATCCTGATGTTTATCCTCATCTGCTCCGGCATACATTTGCTACAAGTTTTATTTTAGGTGGGGGAAGTCTTGAAATACTTCGTATCTTACTTGGACATGATGACTATAATGTTACTAAGCAATATTTACATATTGCGACACAATTACAGATAGCGAATTATGATATTTATAAGCTTGATGATGTTTTCTTCCGGATCTATAATTATAATCGAATTTAATTAACGCAAAAGGACCAGTAATAACTGGTCCTTTCTTAGTAATGAGACACCGGGGAATCGAACCCCGGACAACTTGATTAAAAGTCAAGTGCTCTACCGACTGAGCTAGTATCCCATATTTCAAACTTTTCTATTATAAAATCATTTGAACAACTGCAACTTTTATAGGATACACCAAAAAATCTGTTTTGTCAACTACTATTTTTCATTTTTTGATACTATTTATGAGCCATTTATGATAAAGTCCTTATATACCACAAAGGAAAATGTCCCTTTATGGTATAATACTTCCATGATCAAATGGAGGTGACTATGAGCAGAAAGGTAAGATTATCAATGAAAGAACAAGAGAATCCGTATTTTTTTCGTAGTTTTATATCATCTAAGAATATCCTTAATACATCCCCAGATGTTCCCTGCTCTTTCCGCTCAGCACACTGTCCAGAATATCCGCCAGCGGTTCCATTGCATTGAGTTCTTCCTGTACCGTGTTTGTCTGCGCACCCGCCTCGATTAACATTGCCCGTGGCAGCAAATCCAGATTATACTGATAGGCATCGATATAATTCTTTCTTGTAAAATCCGGATATTTCCCCAGTGCCTCCAGCTTTGCCTGCAGGCTGAAAGACAGGTTCTGGCTGCGGTAGCGGTTATAAAGATACGCAATATCACCCTTTGCACTGCTCCGGCTTACCCCGTTAAAGAACATAATCTGTGCCGTCGGTTTTCCATTCACATCTGTGACCAGATGCAGATCATCCCGCACACCATCCCTGTGTAAATCAATCATTACCTGAATTCCCGGATTATCCGTCAGAATCTGCTGCACCGTTTCCCTGGAATAATCATATGCCTTCGACCGGTCAAAAACCCCATTGACATTATCAAAAATCTCCGTACAGTGAATGACATTATATCCGTACACCGAGGACAGATATTCCGCCAGTTTTGCACCTGCCGCGATGATTCCCGTTCCCTTGATATCATCCGTGGAATCTGCAAATGTTTCGCTTCCATGGGTATGATAAATCAATATCTGCGGGACGGACGGATCTTTGGCAATACTCATATCCATGGCTAACAGGGTTTCGCCGTCCAGATCCTGCGGGAGTACACTCGCCCGCTCCGGAACAATGTACAGATTTGACCGCAGGAAATCATAGTTTTTTAACTGATCCAGGGAAAATGCCGGGGAAAATGTTTCCTGTATACCGGACGGCTGACCGCCCCCGTCAGTTGTCTGCTCTTCCACAGTCTGTCCATTTTCCTGCTGGTTCTGCTGCGTATCCTGCTGCTGATCCGTCGGGCTATCCGTCTGTTCCTGCATATTATCCTGAGCCTGTGCCGTGTCTGTTCCGTCCTCATTTCCTGCCGGTGTCTGTTCCTGTGCAAGCATCATATCTTTCTTTGTGCTGTCTGGTGTATACTGAATCAGATTCTTTTTTGAATAATTATTTTCTACAAAACTGTATACACTGCTTGTATTACTGTTTGCATTTTTTACCACCCGCTCAATAACACCACTTTCATCCTTCATGGCATATGCCAGCTTCATGTTTGAATTCTGCATCACATATAGGACGAAAGTTTCTGCCTTCTGTGAAATATCCTCCGCTATTCTTTTTCCCATGCTGCCCGGTTCCAACCACAGGAATATCTTTACTGCAGCCAGTACCGGAATCAGCCAAAGTACCACTCCGAATTTTTTTCTTCTTATTTTCATTTTATACTTTCCCACAAAAAAAATAATATACAGACGGCTTTCACCGTCTATATATTATTTTATTAAATCCTGTATGTATTTAGAATCAGTTTACTGATTTAAGTATGTAATAAATCTTGCAAATGCTTCTCTTCCTTCTTTGCTGCATTTATACACACCGGCATCCTCAAGAACCTGCACAAAGACTTTTCCGGTTTCTTTCTTCAGAATATCCATGGCATTTTCTTTGGTAAACTCATAGTTCTGTTTTAATTCTTCTGCCCATTCGCTATGTTTTGCAATCCGTTCCTTCTCTGCTGCCGGAGTGCCTTCCACCAGACATTCTGCCAGTTCTTCCAGCTCGTCTTTCAGTCTGGACGGCAGGACTGCAAGTCCCATCACTTCGATCAGGCCTATATTTTCTTTCTTAATATGATGCAGTTTTTCATTCGGATGATATACACCCAGCGGATGCTCTTCTGTCGTGATATTATTGCGCAATGCAAGATCCAGTTCATACACCCCATCCCGCTTTCTTGCGATCGGCGTAATGGTATTATGCTTCTGTCCGTCCGTCTCCGCATAGATAAATGCATCCTCGTCCGTGTAGCTGCGCCATTTCTGCAGGATATAAGCACCTGCCTCCACCAGCCGTCCGGAATCTTCATGTCTTAAACGGATGACGGACAATGGCCAATGCACAATGCCGGCTTCCACATCCGGGAATTTTTCCAGTTTAAAATGACTCTCATACTCTGCTTTTTCCATCGCAAAGGTATAATGTCCACCCTGAAAATGATCGTGGGAAAGAATAGAACCTCCTACGATCGGCAGATCGGCATTGGAACCAAGAAAATAATGAGGAAAAAGCTTCACAAAATCAAAAAGTCTGCGGAAGGTAGTCTCGTCAATTTTCATTGGCACATGGCTGGAATGAAACACGATGCAGTGTTCATTATAATACACATAAGGAGAATATTGCAATCCGAATTTATCCCCGGCGAGGGTAAGTGGTATGATTCTGTGGTTCTGTCTTGCCGGATGATTGATGCGTCCTGCGTAACCCTCATTCTCCATACACAGCAGACACTTCGGATATCCGCTCTGTTTCGCTTTTCCTGCTGCAGCTATCGCCTTCGGATCTTTCTCCGGCTTTGATAAATTAATCGTAATGTCGATCGGACCATATTCGCTGTCCACCGTCCATTTTAAATCACGGCAGATGCGGTATCTCCGGATATAGTTTGTATCCTGGCTGAATTTGTAATATTCCTGTGTGACAGCCTCTGCACCGTCCCTGTGATAAATATCCCAGAACCGGTCAATGACCTGCTTTGGTCTCGGAACAAGTGCATTCATCAGCTTTGTATCAAATAATTCCCGGTATGTTATTCCGTCCTCGATCAGACCTTTTTCCACCGCAATATCGGTCAGTCCCTTTAAAATCTCTTCCAGGGATAATCTTTCATGCGGCTGTTCTTCATACTCTTCACATCCCATCATATCCAACAGCAGATTTACCGCATAAATCTTCTCTTCCTCCGGAAGCAGTCCGCATGCTGTGCCGTAATCCACCAATGCTCCGATATATTTTGAAACCATATTAATCCTCTCCATATCCATTCGGATTCATGCTCTGCCATTTCCAGGAATCTGCACACATTTCCTCAATTCCGTATTCTGCCTTCCAGCCCAGCTCCTCTGCTGCTTTCTGCGGATTACAGTAACAGGTGGCAATATCGCCCTCTCTTCTCGGCTTGATTTCGTATGGAATCTTCTTTCCGCAGGCTTTCTCAAATGCGTGAACCACTTCCAGCACACTGTAGCCATGTCCCGTTCCCAGGTTATAAATCAGAACACCTTTATTTTCCCTGAACTTCTCGATGGCTTTCACATGGCCTCTTGCCAAATCCACAACATGGATATAATCCCTGACTCCGGTTCCGTCCGGTGTATCATAATCATTTCCAAAGACACCCAGACACTGTAATTTTCCGATGGCAACCTGTGCCACATATGGTAAAAGATTATTCGGAATTCCTTTCGGATCTTCTCCAATCAGTCCTGATTTATGTGCTCCAATCGGGTTGAAATAACGCAACAGTGTGACATTCCATTCCGGATCGGAAGTATGGATATCCATCAACACCTGCTCTAACATGGATTTAGTCCAGCCATATGGATTGGTAGGACTTCCCTTCTTACATTCTTCCGTAATTGGAATCATCTCCGGATCGCCGTATACGGTTGCGGAAGAACTGAAAATAATATTCTTCACGCCATGTTTTCTCATGACATCGCACAAAACTAATGTTCCTGTCATATTGTTGTAATAATATTCAATCGGTTTTCTGACAGATTCTCCGACAGCCTTATATCCTGCAAAATGAATGACGGAATCAATGGATTCGTTCTCAAAAATACGGTTCAGTATATCTCTGTCTAAAATATCGCCTTCATAAAAGGTAAGATCTTTTCCTGTAATCTCCTTAATGCGATCGATCGACTTTCTGCTTGCATTATACAGATTATCAATTACCACTACCTCATATCCTGCCTCTAATAATTCCACGCAGGTGTGACTTCCTATATATCCGGCTCCGCCGGTTACTAATACTGCCATAAAAACCTCCTTATCTGCTGCCCTGCAGCATACCTTTTTCCTTTGTTTCTGATTGTATCACGATACGAAGTGTGATACAAGCTTTTTTCTTTATAAATAAACGCAGCTTTACACTTAAGCGACTGCATGATATCGGTCCATTGCCTCATTGATTCCCTGTGCAATGATTTCCCCTAGAATCCGGATATCCTCATCGATATCCTTCGGTGTCACATACAGATCCCTTGTCTTCTGATCCATCAGTTCTTTTACCAGCTGTCTCTTTTCTTTCTCAGAAAATTCTTCCATGGTATCCGAAAGTCCCCGGAGCATTCCAGCATTTTCAAATGCCACCATAAGATTATCCATCACATCGTTTACGATGGTTGCCGCATCGACTACGGTCGGGACTCCTATCGCTATCACCGGCACTCCCATGGTTTCTTGATTCATTGCCTGTCTGTGATTTCCCACACCGGATCCCGGATTGATTCCGGTATCCGTAATCTGGATCGTGGTGTTGAGTCTGCCCGTATTTCTTGCCGCCAACGAATCAACTGCTATAATAAATCCGGCATCCAGCTCCTTTGCAATGCCTCGGATATACCCGGAAGTCTCGCATCCGGTCTGTGCCATAACCCCGGGAGCTACTGCACAGATATATTTTCCGACTTCAATATGATCCGCCACAACCGGTCCGAGTGCATCAGGGGTTGCGTCACGGTTTCCAAGCCCTGCCACAATTACCTTTTTCTTTCGGATTTTCTTCTTTTTCTCAAGTTCCCTTATCACGAAGAGAAGCTGTATTGCGATCTCTTTCGCCATATCCTCATACAACACCTCGTCATATGCGTCAATCCTGCAATTCTCCAGTGTAATGTAATTACCGGTTGGTTTGCGCATATTCCGTTCCCCTTCCTCATTCAGTATCTTTACCATAGTAACAGGAAAGAGGCCCGCCGGACTCATCGTTTCCTCCAGCGAAACCCCTTTTACCTCTACATCAGTACCTTCGTATCGTTCTTTCTCTTCCAGTGCCAAATCTGTTCTTATCTCTGCATCCATTTTATACCTCCTGCTGATAAGAATATTTAGTTAATTGCGAAACTCATAATTTATCTTTATTGTATATGCAAATTAAACAATTACTAAGAAGGTACTATGAGGCGGTCGGCACTTAGATGCTGTATTTTAGCATCTTAGTACCGTTACCCACGCACTAGGGAGGGACCCGGTAAACCGGGAAGATTCCCTAGTGCCATAGCCGAATGTAGCGAGAGCGTGCCTTCGTGTAATGTCTCATTTGCATATACACTTACAAAAATTCAAGTGTTTCGCAATTACCTGATAAGAATATTATTTCCGGCAGCTTATAAAATATTCGCAAGAATACGCTTTGGCACTTTCAGTCTTCCTTTTCCGGTTCCCAGATCGATATCCGGTTTGTTGCTTCCGTGAAAATCCGATCCGCCCGTAAGGAAGAGTCCATAATTTTCCGCCAATTTACGCATCTTTTCATCATCGGAAGGAGTATTTAAGGAATACAATGCCTCAAGTCCCTGCAGCCCCATATTCTTCAGTTCATTGACCGTACTGTACAGCCTGTCATGCCCCATCTTATATACCAGCGGATGGGCAAGCACCGGATGTCCCTTTGCCTTTAAAATCAGTTCAACCGCCATCTTCGGGGATATTTTTTCCCTGGATACATAGCATGGTTTTCCCGGATTCAGATATCTGGCAAAGGCTTCATCCTTTGATTTGACATATCCCTCATCCTGCATATATCTTGCAAAATGTGCTCTTGTAATGGATACCCTGCCGAATCTCTCATCCATGATTTCCTGCGTCACAGGAATCCCCTGCTCCCGCACCTTTTCTATCATCTTACGGTTTCTGTTGTCCCGGCTCTCCCTGCACCGTTTTACGATCTCTAAAAAGCCTTCACTCTTATAATCCACATTAAGTCCCAGAATATGCAAATCGCTTTTTGCATCATGCTCTGCCGATATCTCAATCCCCGGAATTACTTTGACCGTCTTTCCTTCTGCCGCATTTAATGCACGCTCAATCCCGTCCACGGTATCATGATCGGTCAGTGCAAAGGCATACAGCCCTTTCTGTTCTGCATAATCAACCAGTTCCTCCGGTGTATAAGTTCCGTCCGATATATTGGAATGAACGTGCAGATCGATGTATTCTCTCGCATTGTCATTCAGATTGATCATTTTTCCTCTTTTCTTTCCGTTTCATTCTCCATTGGAATAAATGTATGTTCTATATGTTTATCCTTCATTGCCCTGGCACGTTCCATGGCTTCCTGACAGAAATATTTCTGTGATGCCAGTGGTGCCTTTCCACGTTTATCCACTTTATCATAATTGCCGTCCGGCTTCATGATATGTGCCTTTAAGGTATCTGCAAGCTGGATATTCAGGATATGGATAACCTCTTCCTTTAATTCCGGTGCTTCTACCGGGAATAGAATCTCCACTCTCTTGTCCAGATTTCTCGGCATCCAGTCCGCACTTCCCATATAGACTTCCTCATAGCCGCCATTATGGAAATAGAAGATTCTGCTGTGTTCGAGGAATGTACCTACAATGGAACGCACTGATATATTTTCGCTCAGTCCCGGCACACCGGCACGCAGACAGCAGATTCCCCTTACGATCAGGTTAATCTTTACCCCTGCCTCGCTCGCTTTATAAAGCAGATCGATGGTTTCCCTGTCACACAGTGAATTCATTTTTGCCACGATAAAGGCTTCCTTTCCTTCCTTTGCAAAATTAATTTCCCTGCGGATCAGATATTCAAATTTATCCCTGAGCCAGAGCGGTGCAAGTGCAAGTTTATTCCAGCCTGCCGGCTCTGAATATCCGGACAGCATATTAAAGACTGCCGTTGCATCTTCCCCGATCGCCTGACTGCAGGTAAACAGTCCCATATCTGTATACAGTTTTGCCGTGGAATCATTATAGTTTCCCGTACCCAGGTGAACATAACGTTTGATTCCTTCTTCTTCGCTTCGTACCACCATGGTAATCTTGCTGTGTGTTTTTAATCCCTTGATTCCGTAAATAACATGACATCCGGCTTTTTCCAGCTTTTTCGCCCAGATAATATTATTTTCCTCATCAAATCTTGCCTTTAATTCTACCAGAACAGACACCTGCTTGCCATTTTCTGCTGCCTGTGCAAGCGATGCTATAATCGGTGAATTTCCGCTGACACGATACAGGGTCTGTTTGATTGCAAGCACCTTTTTATCCGTTGCCGCCTGTCTAACAAAATCCACAACCGGATCAAATGTCTGATATGGATGATGCAGTAAAATATCCCCTTTGCTAATCTGGTCAAAAATATTTTCATCCAGATTAATCGCAGGATTCGGCTGTGGGATATATTTCGGTGTTTTCAGATGGTCAAAACCTTCTATGCCATATAATCTCATCAGGAATGTCAGGTCAAGCGGTCCATTGATCTGGAAAATATCTTTCTGTCTGATATTCAGCTCCTCTTTTAAAATATTCAGAAGTCTGTCATCCATTTTGTCCTCAATCTCAAGACGGATCGCCTCGCCCCACTGTCTCTTTTTTAACTGCTTTTCAATCTCTTTCAATAAATCTTCTGCGTCATCTTCATCAATGGAAAGATCTGCATTTCTCATGACACGGTACGGATGGGCACATACCACCTTGTAATTCATAAATAATTTCTGGATATGGCGTTCAATGATTTCTTCCAGCAGAATAATGGTCGTCTGGCCTTCTTCTTCCGACGGAATCCGGATAATTCTCGGCAGTACGGACGGAACCTGTACGGTTGCGAACTCCAGTTCTTTTTCCTGCTTCTCTTCTTTCTTCTTTCCATTTTTCTCCTGCTTCCTTGCTTCCACCTTTTCCGCAAGGCTTTCCTTTTCCTCCAGCAATGCGGCAATATTCAGTGATTTATTCCGGATAAGCGGGAATGGCCTGGATGAATCCACCGCCATCGGCGTAAGCACCGGATAGATATCCTCATCAAAATACCGGTCCACATATTTCTTCTGTTCTTCGTTCAGATGCTCATGCTTATCAATAATAATAAGATTTTCGCCTTTTAATGCCGGCACTAATGAACGATTATAAGTAGAGTACTGCAGATTAACAAAGTCGTGTGTTTCATTCAGTATGGCTTCAATCTGTTCCTTTGGCGTCATTCCAGCAATATCTTTTTTATCACAATCGGCATTAATCATATCCTTTAAGGATGCCACCCTTACCATGAAAAATTCATCCAGATTGGAGGATGTAATACTTAAAAATTTCAGACGTTCAAATAAAGGATTTGCCTTATCCCTTGCCTCGGACAATATCCGGTAATTAAAACCGATCCAGCTTAATTCCCTGTTCATATACTTTTCATTCATACAAAACTCCTTATCCCTGACTTTGTCAGTTTTATACATTAAATTTTTTCTGCCTGATTACCGGTTTGATTCCGTATACCTCTTCAAAAAATTCCGCCTTATCCACAAACAGACCTTTTTCCAGTGCAATATCTTCCTTTGATTTTGTGGAAATCACAAGCTCACTGTCTTTTAATTCAAATCTACAGTCCTGCATCTTCTGCTTATGACTCCGATCCAGTGCATTTGCAACCCGCAAAATCGCCGTTAATTTAATTACTGTCAGATCGGTTTCCGGCTCCATCGGTGTTGTGTTGTATTTTACAACCTGTGCCAGCATTTCCCGTTCTCTATGGGATAATCCTATAATCTCCGTTGCCATGATAATATTATAGGAACATTCTGCGGCATTGTGTATACTGATATATTTTCCACAGTCATGAAGCATCGCTGCCAGTTCCAGAATTAATCTCTCCCGCTTGGAAAGCCCATGTATTTTCTTTGTGACATCAAAAATTTGCACTGCAAGGCTGCGCACGAACTGGATATGCACCGTATTTCCCTTATACCGCTTTGATATTCCGCGCACTTCATTCAGAATATCCTCGTCAAAATTGTGCTTATCCATAATTTTTTTCCGGCTCATGGCATAATCCATCGCCACACCATCACAGATATCGGTTCCCGGAACCCAGAGATTTTTACAGCCTACCACCTCGATAAACCTGCCATAAATTCTTGCACACGGAATCAATATGGTTGCCTGCTCACTGGTCACCTGAAGTTCCTTTGCGAGTTCATCCTGGCTCTTTGTATTGAGCTGCTTATATCTTCCCATAAAATCTTCCGTTGTCATCAGGCGGTCAAAATTCCCGGTATTTTTATTCTTTGTAAATAAGGTTATCTGTTCCCCGGTTGCGATGATATTATCAATCGCCTTGTCCTTGATAAACATCCGCTTAAAGGTCTGCAAATCATTGTTAATCAGTTCATCCAGCAGAGTATCAAAATGTTTCATATTCTCGCTGAGGTTTAATAATAATTCCCGGATACGCATAGAACCGATCTTGATATTCTGTGTCGATGCAATATTCTTCTTATCCATCATGGATATCTGGATACTTCCCGCACCGACATCCAGAATTGCCGTATTTCCCTTGCTGAATGCTTCGTATTCTTCTGGATACATCGCCAGTGCCTTATAAGTATACAGTCTCTGCTCCGAATTACTGATCAGCCGGACATTTAATCCAGTCCTTACCTTTATCCGGTCCACAATAATCTCCGCATTCTCTGCTTCTCTTATTCCGCTTGTTGCTACCGCGACATAATCCGTTACCTGATATTCTTCCAGTACTTTCGTGAATTTCTCCAGAATATCACACATCTTTTCAATGGTTTCAAAACTGACTTTCTTCTCCGTATAGGTTTCTCTTCCCAATTCCATTACATATCTGACATTATCCAGTATCCTTACTTTCTTTCCCGCCGATATTTCATATATTTTCAGCATCAGCTCATAAGAACCTGCATTAATTGCTGCAAATCTGCTTACTGCCATATGTTACACCTCACTTTTGCCATATACTAATAATTTCCTAATATTTTAAACGAACAAGCTTCCTCATCGATTCCCCTTAACGCATTCTTTACGGCTGCATCCCCTAGTTTTCCGATAAAATCAATGAAAAAGCGGTATTCCCAGTTTCTGCTTTCAATCGGTCTTGATTCTATCTTTGTCATATTGAGATTATTAAAAATAAAATGCGACAGCATCTCATATAAGGAACCGCTTTCATGTGCGATTTCAAAACAGATGCTTATTTTTGATGCATCCTTCGCATATATTTTATCTTTTCCAACAATAACAAACCTTGTTGTGTTTAAATCATTATCCTGGATACTTTCTTTTAACACCTTTAATCCATAAATAGCGGCTGCTCTCCTGCTTGCAATCGCCGCCTCTGAAACATTTCCGTCTTCCAGGATCTTCATCGCACTCGCTGCGGTATTGCTCACACTGATCTGCTGCCAGTCCTTATGCTGATATAAATAACCTTCGCTCTGCATCAGTGCCTGCGGATGGGAGTATACCCTCTTTATATCTGAAATTTCCGCCTCCGGCAGACCAATCAGTGCATGCTCTACTTTCAAAAAAGTCTCTCCGACAATATAATTATCATATTCCATCAGCAAATCATATACCTGTGTAACCGATCCCGCAGTTGAGTTTTCGATCGGAAGTACTGCATAATCTGCCCTGCCCTGCTTTACTTCTTCCATCGCATCACGCCAGGATGCTACATGATATGCATCCACATCCTCGCCAAAATACTGAAGTGCTGCTTCGTGTGCATATGCACCTTCCACACCCTGGTATACAACTTTCACATTTGTCTTATCGATATTTTCTACTTCCGTAAATGCAACTTCTTTCATAAGTCCATGCTCCGCAAGCATTTTATACTGCATCTTGCGGCTCATTGCCATAATCTGGCGGAACAGTTCACCGGAGCCCTGCTGGTATTCACTGCGGGCAAATTCCTCGATTGCCGCAATTTTTTCTTTTTCCCGTATCGGATCGAGTACCTGTTTCTGATTTTCTATTTTATAGTTTGCAACATCTTTACACAGATCCATCCGTTCTTCAAATAATTTTACAAGTTCTTTATCAACAGAATCGATTTTGTCTCTGATTTCTAATAAATCCATTTTCTCTGTCGTCCTTTCTTTTCCCAGTATTTTTCCTTACACCTTTTCATCTTTTAATTCCAACATTATTTTATCATAATAATATTAAATTTAAAACATATTTTATGTAAAATCAAAGAACCGGCAGTGCATACCGGTTCTTTCCTGTCAGTATTTTCGCAAATACAATGTATTTATGAAAACACCTTATTTAATTGTTAATATGATAGGCATCTTCCTCGCTCCACACGTCGAATCCGCCCTCTTTTAATACCTGTACCGCTTTGTCCATATTCTCCGTCTTTACAACGGCAGACGCATCTTCCCCATTTGCAAATGCATACATATATTCCACATTTACATTATTTGCAAGCAGCAAATCCATCGCCTTGCATAATGAACCTGTTGCATGAGGCACACGAATCCCGATGACTTCTGTTATCATCGCCTGCATTCCTTCCTCACGCAGTACATTGCAGCCTTTTAACGGTTCTGACACAACCATTCTGAGCAGCCCGTAGTCTGAAGTATCTGCCAGACTCACTGCCACGATATTGATTTTATTTTCTGCCAGTATTCTTAAGACTTCACTTAATCTTCCTTCCCTGTTTTCCAGAAATACGGATAACTGTTTTAACTTCATTTTCATTCCCCTTTCTACACCAGATTACGGTTGTCGATCACACGTTTTGCCTTGCCTTCACTTCTCTGAATGGTCTTTGGCTCTACCAGCTTCACTTCGACAGAAATGCCGAGTGCCTGTTTTAAGCCGGCTGCCACTTTCTGTTTTAATGCATCCAGCTTTCCGATTTCGTCCGAGAATACACTGTCACATACCTCAACCATGACGGTAAGTCTGTCCGCATTGTTCTCTCTGTCCACGATCATCTGATAATGATTGGAAATATCGCCTCCCATGGATAACAGAACGGTTTCTACCTGGGTCGGGAATACATTTACTCCCCTGATTACCTTCATATCATCGGTACGTCCTTTGAATTTTGATATTCTCGGAAGTGTTCTTCCACATTCACAGGTCGAATAATCTATGCTGGTCAGATCCTTTGTCCGATATCGAAGTAATGGCATACCTTCCTTCTCGAGTGTTGTAAACACCAGTTCTCCGAGTTCTCCGTCATCCATCGGCTCATGGGTAATCGGATCTAATATCTCCGGATAGAAGAAATCATGATTGATATGTAAACCTTTGTGCTGTCGGCAGTCCATGGCAACACCCGGACCAGTAATTTCACACAATCCATAAATATCAAAACATTCGATATGGAGAATATCCTGTATCTTCTTACGCATTTCTTCCGTCCATGGCTCTGCTCCATGAATACCTACCCTGAGTTTCATCGCATCTACTTTTCCTGCTTCTGCAATGGACTCTGCAAGATAAAGTGCATAGGACGGTGTACATGCCAGTGCTGTCGCTCCAAAATCTTCCATACACATGATCTGTCTTGCCGTGTTGCCCGCTGACATTGGTACAACCATTGCTCCAATCCGCTGTGCCGCAAAATCAGCACCAAGACCGCCGGTAAACAATCCATAACCATAGCAGACATGTATGATATCCTCTTTTGTCAATCCTGCCATAGTCAGACATCTTCCCGCACTTTCCGCCCAGACATCGACATCATGCCTAGTATAAGGCACTACGGTCAACTTTCCTGTCGTACCGGATGTTCCCTGCACTCTTACAATCTCGGACTGTGGTACTGCCCGGAGTCCGAATGGATAATTATTTCGCAAATCTTCCTTTGTGGTAAACGGCAGCTTGACAATATCCTCAATTCCACGGATATCTCCCGGTTCGAGTCCCATATCTTTCATCTTATTATGATAAAACGGAACATTATCATAACATCTCTGCACTGTCCGCACCAGCTTTTTTCCCTGCAAAACTGCCATCTCATCCCGACTCATACATTCATGTACAGGATCTAACATTAATTCCTTTTCGCTCATTTTTTCCTCCATAATAAAAACTTATAAATATTGTCTTTATTATACTACAGGAAATCCAATTTTAAAAGGTATTTATACATTTTGCTTCTTTTTCTTATTTAATATACCAAATGATATCAGATAGATTCCAGCCAGAAGAATCGCGGCAAAGATCATCCAGCCAACCAGAACTTTTGTTCCCATTGGTGAAAACATATCATAATAGCCTTTCAGATAAATGATCACTATAATCCATGGAAGAATATATGTCATATAAAATCTGATTTTCTTTGGAAATTTCATACCTTCGCCAGTATTTACCTCGGCAAGGAAATTCTCAAATCCCCATCCGTTTTTCTTTGTACAGAAAAGTACAAACATCAGGCTTCCAAGCGGAAGCAGGTTATTGGATACCAGAAAATCTTCCAGATCCATGATCGTGCTTTGACTTCCGACAGGATGAATTCCTGACCAGACATTATATCCCAGCACCGCCGGCAATGACAGTATGGATATCGCAACAATATTGACCAGAACGGCTTTTTTGCGGCTCCATCCCATACCATCCATAAAGAAGGACAGGATACTTTCAAACACCGCGATTACGGTTGACAATGCTGCAAATGACATGAAGATAAAGAACGCACAGCCCCAGATTCTTCCGCCTGCCATATTATTAAATACATTCGGCAGTGTAATAAACAGAAGGGAAGGACCGACATCCAGTTCCACATTGTATGCAAAACATGCCGGAATAATGATAAATCCAGCCATCAGTGCCACAAATGTATCAACTCCAATAATGCTGACAGCTTCCCCGGTAATGGCTCTTTTCTTTGACATATAACTTCCGAAAATCTCCATAGAACCTATGCCGACACTTAACGTAAAAAATGCCTGCGTCATTGCTGCAAAAATAACCTCTCCGATTCCTTTTTCCAATACGGTATTGAAATCCGGGACGAGATAGAATTTAACCCCTTCCATAGCATTATCAAGAAGAAGGGAATGTCCTGCCAGTACAATCATAAGTACAATGAGAATTACCATCATTCCTTTGGTAATCTTTTCAATACCGCCTTCGAGTCCTAATGCACATACGGAAAATGCAACCAGAATTGCGACCAACGTCCATATAAGCAATTCTCCTGATGAGGATAACATTTCCTGAAATTTACCAGCTACCATACTGCTGTCCATTCCGCTCATCTTTCCTGTCAGCATCTTATATGCGTAATTAAACATCCAGCCGCATACCATGGTATAAAACATCATCAGCAGATAATTTCCTGCAATACCTGTCCATTTCAGCAAATGCCATTTTTCTCCCTCTGGTTCCAGTTCATTGTAAGCTTTTGCAATACCTTTTCTGCTTCCTCTTCCCACGGCAATTTCACACACAATAATCGGTGCACCTAAAAGTGCAAGGAAGATAAGATATATCAGAATAAATGCTGCTCCTCCGTATTGCCCACAGACATACGGAAATTTCCAGACATTTCCCAGTCCAACCGCACACCCTGCAGATACAAGCACAAAGCCCAGCCGGGAACCAAATTGTTCTCTCTGTTTCACAATAAAATCTCCTTTTACATCTATTTATCCAAATAATATGAACCGCTTTATTATAAGTGATTACTTTAATTATTTCAAGCGAAAAAGTGGTTTTCTTACAAGAAAAAAGGCACATACCATATGATACATGCCTTTTCACATTGGACGGAGAAGGAGGGATTTGAACCCTCGCGCCGCTATTAACGACCTACTCCCTTTCCAGGGGAGCCCCTTCAGCCTCTTGGGTACTTCTCCAATTACCTGAATAATAATAATGATTAATTCATTTTGTTTTTCAACAAAACGAGCGGAGAGAATGGGATTCGAACCCATGCGCCCTTGCGGACAAACGGTTTTCAAGACCGCCTCGTTATGACCACTTCGATATCTCTCCAGACTGCCGGCGACCGGAATCGAACCGGTACGGGAGATTAGTCCCGCAGGATTTTAAGTCCTGTGCGTCTGCCAGTTCCGCCACGCCGGCCTGGCCCAGTGTTTCCACTGCCAATGGGACCTATAGGGCTCGAACCTATGACCCTCTGCTTGTAAGGCAGATGCTCTCCCAGCTGAGCTAAGATCCCATATTGCATCAAATGCTTTACAATATATAATTGTAAGCGACCCGGATGGGGTTCGAACCCACGACCTCCGCCGTGACAGGGCGGCGCTCTAACCAGCTGAGCCACCAGGCCA